>Ga0172369_10001640_pt1 | contig 32162 bp, 41 predicted proteins | sample LakKiv25m_FD_114539 | JGI IMG/M metagenome (GOLD analysis project Ga0172369, IMG submission 114539) | Freshwater microbial communities from Kabuno Bay, South-Kivu, Congo - kab_022012_11.25m | ecosystem: Environmental > Aquatic > Freshwater > Lake | place: Democratic Republic of the Congo... | reverse complement strand
TCAGCGTAACAGAATCTCTGAACCAGCAAACTGCAACTAACATTGCCAGCCATCTCAACGAACAGGAGGAGACGGTACCTTAATCAGGGCCGATCCCGTGTCTTGACAAACCCGTCCACCTCATTCTGCCGTTGGCATCCACACTGCCGAACCGTGGTTCTTTAGGGGATTTGTGCAGAATCTCGTTTATGTTCATGACCTCTCCTTGACGCGTCTTTGACGCGCTATCTCCCGACACTTCTTGCACCGCCGTTGATTCCACGACCGTTTGATAAACTGCATACCGCAGTCGCAAATGGCGATCTCCGCCAGACACTCGATGGCCTGCGCGTGCCCATTCACGCTGATCAATGTGCCGGCCGGCAACTGCCCCACCGCGATGATCGCGCGCACCGGATCATCGCCGATCTGCTGGAGGTAGCCGGTCTCGCCCAGCAACTCATCCACCGTGAGATCATTGCACCGCACCCGCAGTTTGTCCTGTCGCAACGTCTCCGCCGCGACCCATGACCGCCATGCCTCCACAAAATCCGACGACTGCTGTTCGGGGTGTAGACGATAGAGCGAGATGGCCGCCCGTGTGAATGGCTGGCCCGGATACCGCCCTCGCCGATGCGCTGCCAGGCGTTCGCCCAGATCGCCGGCGCTGATTTTATGACCGAGGGGAGGATATTTCCCCAGGAGGGCGTTTTCGATGCTTTCAGGTGTAATGATATGGCTTACCATGATCGCGCTTCTTCTTGACGGTTTCTTGACGGCTCTATGCGTCTTGTGATGTGCAGTCGGCAGACTCGATGATGGCCTGGGCCACTGCCGCTGCAAAAGGTGGAGGAACGGCGCGCCCGATCTGCTCATATATCTCGCGCTGATTACCCCTGAAATTGAATCCGTCTGGGAATCCTTGCGCCCGTCTGACCTCGAGCAGTGTTGGCGCCCGGAAGCGGCCATCATCGAAAATGACCGTTGCCTGATTGCGGCTCGCGCCTTTGAACCAGGATGCTAGTACGGTCGGCATCAGGTCGTCATCATCGACGATGTAACACTTGGCGTAGGCGCTGTTTTCAGAGTCCAATTGGCGCATTTCAGCCTTACTCTGCCGGCGAATAATCCCGCGCCAGGCCCGCGCCGAAAGATAGTTGGTATCTGGGTGCGGATCACGGATTTCACGGAAGCGTATCCAGGGTCGTGTCACGAACCCTAGATATTCGCTGTGCGTGGCCGTTGGTAGGGGAGCTGGCACATCGCGTGCCGCGATCAGGTGCCAACGTTCCCGTTTCTGACACACCCCATAATCCGCATGACGAAAGACCGCCTCTGCGATACGATAGCCCACCAATGCATCGCGAATCATGGCTGCGGCTGGTGAGAACTGGAAGGGAGGGACATTCTCCAGAAATACATACGGCGGTCGTAGTTCGTGCAACAGACGTGCTACCGCTGGTGAGATATCGCGCTCATCCAGCAATCCTTTTCTTTGGCCGGCGATCGAGTATGCCTCGCACGGGATTCCACAGGTGAACACATCAGCAACTGGCAGATCATTCGCCGTTATCGTCCACAAATCGCGCACTTCGGCCGGCGCGTCTGGGAAGTTAGCTCGGTGTGTGTTGATCACTATCGGATTCAAATCGAAAGCGAATGCCGTGCGGATGCCAGCGTGCTCAAATCCGGCTGTGATACCACCAGCTCCGCAAGCGGCATGTAGTGCGGTTAGTTGATTCATGAGATCGCCCCTCATTCCGGCCCTTCTGGGTATCCCGGCGAATGGACGAATTGTTTCCGCCACCCATCGGCGGTCAGTTCTCGGACCCAATACGACGCATCAGCGTCGCCGGCGGGTGCGGCAGGTGATGGATCTGCGCCTCGGAGTTGATCGCGGACGATCTGTTGCGTGGCAACCGGCGCCCCGAACCGAACAAACAATTCCTCCAGCACGGCGATCCGTTCCGCGAGCCTGGCCACCTCGTCGTTCAGCTCGCAATGCGCCGCTACCAGTGCTCGATGACCCTTCAGCTCGATCATCCTCTGTCGAATGTTCTGTGCCATTGATCCCTTCCTGGAGGCCGGTTACGATGCCGGCCTGCACGACATAAGTCAGACTGCCAATGATGACGATCAGGGTGATCCAGGCAATGATGTGCACGATTCCTCCGGGACAATAGACAGCGCGACACGTCGCCCCAGACATTGTTTCGCTAGACGGACAACGTCTGGCGAAATCTCCATCGATGCGCGGTTGGCGAGCACGAACAGGTCAAAAGGCAATCCGCAACGAAGCAGACCATCAGGACTGAGTAACCAGATAGGGTGGATATTATCGCGCCGCAGATGGCGATTAATGATGGCATCAGCCTTGGGACGAAATTCGGCGAACCCAGTCGGTTCACTCGGTTCTATGACGGTTAAGAGTTTAACGGTTAATGGTTCGGGTGACATAGCTATGTCACCCTTTTGGCATGGTTTTGTCACCCTTTCCGGCTCCGATGTCACCCTTTCCGGTTCTGGTGTCACCCTTTCCGGTTCCGGCGCGGACGAAATGGGTGACATTTTGTCACCGTTTCCCGGAATGGGTGACATTTTGTCACCGTTTTCTAACGGCGACTCATCTGGGGTTTTGCGGTGGGCGCGCGCTAGATCGATGCTGTAGAGAGTCGGTTTGCCGCGACCACCTCCGGGACGCTCGACGACGAGGATGCCGCGGCTGATGAGTTCGGCCGTGCAGCGTTGAACCTGGCGCTGACTGTAGCCGGTTTTGTAGGCGATCAGAGAGATCCCCGGATAGCAGTTACGGCCTTCATGATCAGCGTGATCGGCATACGCCATCAACACCCACGCCAATTCATGCGGCAAGTCCAGGTCCCAGATTGCCCCCATGATTTTGACAGACATAGATCACCCGCTAGGAGCCTTGTTCTTCATTGAGAACAGCGCGCCCGATGGCCGCACGCACTTGCGTGGCGAGAGCCTCCAGACTGCCTGGTGATGGATCCGGAATTGCCTCTACTGTCCAAAGCTCCATGTAGTCCGCCGCGCTTTGGAGAGCAGCGAGCAGATCGGGAGCGGCGGCGATCAAAGCGCCGTTTGCCACCGTGTGTGCGCCGCATGAGTAGACATGAGCAATTTTCGCCACCTTACCTGCTCGGTGAATTGAACCGCCCCATTCATACACCCAGGGCCCAGGCGTATGTTTCGCCATGATGTTCCTCCGCTCGTTCGGCGCCGAACGCAAACCCCGTTCGGCCCCGAACAGACAGATATGCGCCTCTCTATGTCGATTTAGAAGAGTAGGGGGAACGAATACCCCGTTCGGCCCCGAACGACCCCTCATCATCCGGGTCCGGCACATCTGGCAACGCCAATCGACCAGCGCGCACGTCCTGAATGATGGCGTGGGCGGTTGATTTCGAGCACTGAACGATGGTGGATAGATCGGTGGGCCCAATGGACGGCATCGTTGCCAGCACACGCGCCGCCAACTCGCGAGTGGTTGGCGAGCCGCCGGTAATCACCTCGACAACGACCGGATCAGGCTGCGCGACCTGGGTATGGACGTGCAACGCGACGGGATCGGTTTGGAGGCTCACCGGCACACTGAGCACCTGATCGGCAACAGCTCGCACGTCAATCGATTGCGGGCGCCGGGCCAGGGCGACGATCAGTCCAGCAGTCAGGCCGCCCGCGATGCCACCGAGTGCCGCCATGATAATGATGATCTGGGTCAGCATCTGCACATCAGGACTCATAGGTCAAACTCTTCCAGGGTGCGCTCGAACAGATCGCGGCGATCATTGCGCACTGGGATGCCGCAGCAATGCACGAATAGCGGATGCTCGATCATCGTCCATCTCTCCGCCAGAATGCTCCAGTGATGTCCCTGCCATGCTGGCCAGCCGGCCGCAATCCATAGCTCATGCATGGCGGTAACAACGCTCGCCGGCAGGTAGCCCAACAGGCGAGGCGGGATGAACAGCGGGATACCGCACTTTGGACAGTTGAGCGCCAGGCTGGAGCTATAGCAGCAGCCGGCGTGATCGCACTGGGCGGGATCGATGCGCTGGCGCTGGACCAGATCGCGAGCCGAGATGGGAGTGCCATCGGTGGCCCAGTTGACCAAGATCGGAACGGGTTGTTCATCGACAATGACCTCTACCGGCACATTGTCGATGAAGTTCGTGTAGACGGCGTTTGTGTCCATATGTCGCTCCTGTGATACAATCTGTCTGCCGGGTCGGTCGCTCCGCCCGGTGCTGGGAGCTGCTACTCCCAGCTTTTCAGTTAATGCTGGCGTCACTGGAGACACGACCCAGTCCTCCGGCGTGCAAGGCCGGCGTGCGATCCTCCCCACACCTTTTAGCCAGCAGTTAGCCGTTGCCAGCGGCGATTGCGTTATCCTCCTCGCCAGCAGTCCAGCCTAACGGTGATGTTCAGCCGCAGCCGGTGTCGTTTCCGAGCCATCCGCCGCGGCTGACGTGGGCGAGTCGGCAGGAGTTGGGGTTAGGCGGCCAAAGCGCCGTAGCCGTTTGACATGCCGCATACAGATTCCACACGTGACGAGACCCGGCGCGTTTGTGAAACTATCGCGCATGTGATGGTCAACGCAATGACAGTCAAAATCGAACCAGTGAATCTTGGGGTCGCGAATCCGCTTACTCATCTTTGGCATCCTAACGGTTTGCTTCACCTGCGCCTGCGGCATAGAACCTTCCGCCACGCACGAACCATCCGCCGCAGGCGTCAGGTGGACGGCCTTGTTAGGCGGGACGGTGCACCATAGCTTCGTGCGCAATCCCCATACCCGCCCGCATTGGTCGCAAGTGACGGGTTCCTCGTCTGACAAACTGAAATCCTTTGCCCCGCAGACACAATCAAAACCGCACCCACAATCCCACCAAAGAATTTTCGGCAGTAGTTCAGCAGGAGCCTTATTCATGGCCTGATCTCCGTTTCGTAGCTCTCCCACCCAAAAGGATAGCCGTCATCTTCGTCACATTCATCGCAACAGCCCATGTCGGCATCCGACTCATCCTTGCAGTTCTCGCACAAGCCGGACGACGAGAAGTCGAACGATTCGATGCCTGCCCAAAACTGCCCACAGCCCCAGCAAAAGCCTTCCTCTTGGCAGTGCTGCGGACAAAGCCAGGTGTCGGCGTGATTGTAGTCAACGGGGCCTTGATAGCTCGGCAGGTAGCATGGTACGACGTGCGTCTCAGTACAGCCCTTGTGCCAGCACTGGCCCTTGTTCGTTTTCATGATGCCCCTCGCCGGTAGTCCAGCCTAACGGCGAGCGTCACCTGCTCGCCACCGTCAAAGTTGTTCCGTTGCCCCTAACCTCGCCACGGTGGCGAGTCAGGTGGACGCAGTGTTAGACTCCGCCAGCGCACGCCACGCCGCCATGATGTTGTGACATGACCGGCGAAACGCTTCTGCCGGCGCGTCCCTATTCATCCATCCTCGCAAATGCGGCCAGTAACGATTTTTAGGATCATCGCCATTGCCAGGCATCCAGTATTGGCATCTCTGAGTCGCCATCAGGTTCGCCATGTTGCCATCGGCGCTCACCACATTCATGTAATGCGCAATGCGCTGCTGAGCATGGGGACTCCCACCCAGCAAATGCACCGGCCAACCCTCGAACTCCCAGGACGGGACAGCCGTCCCACCATAGCGAGTCGGCACGCTAAAACCAAGCACCACATCAGCGCCACCGATGCGCCGTGGCAGTTGTGAGATTCTACCGATAATCTTTGGGATCAGCATTACGCGTTCCACGTATTGCGCCGCTTCCTCAGCCCAATCAAGCACCTCAATTAGTTGATCCTCGATTTCCCAATCCAGCACAGAGGCCATGACTGGACGCTGTTGCGCCAGTGATGCCATATATGCCGCCCGATTAGGTTGCTTCCAATCCTGGTCAGCGAACCAAACAGGATGATAAACGGTGTTAGGCAACTGACTGCCGAACTGATACCCGGCATCAATCGCAATCTGCGCGAAGAGCCGATTACCACCAGCGCAATAGATCAGAGTTGGCATCGCCATAGTTTCAGCCTTCGCCCGCCTGACGTGATCTCCTCGCCTTCACAGCGGAACCCACGCCGAGCATACCAGTCATTCGCCGCCAGGTCAGCCGGACACTTTGCAAACAGAGACGTTGCGCCAGGTATCTGCCTGAGCACATCCAGCATGGCGCTACCTGCGCCTCGGCGGGTTGCTATGATCTCCCGAATCGTCAACTGCCCGTCTCGGCGCAGATGCCAGTGGCACATGCCGCCATCCACGAGCACCAACTCACCTCTTTGCGCCGACTCCCATAACGTCTCGAAAATCATTCCGAACCTCACTTCTGGCGTCGTCTAACTTGTATCTATGCGGACTCCGCCATGCGGAGTCCATCTAACACGCACTGCTCGAGCCATGCCTGTCGGGTCATACCAGCCGCCGCGGCCGCCTGCGCCACTCGCTGCACGTCCACCCCGCACAAGCGGAGCGTCACGTTCGCCTTCCGCAACTCCGTCGGTAATGGTTGCGGCCCCGGCCGGGCGCAGATGTGCCGGACACGCGAGCCATCAATCACCGGGTAGTAGATCGTTCTCATGGTCGCTCCAGTGGCCTGTCCGTCCCATCACCGCTCGGTATACCGCCCCTGCCGGGCTTCCCGAGCTGTAGTTTCGATCCGAGACAAAGCATCACTGATCCGCCCTAACCTCGCCAGCAACACCGGATCCATTCTCTGCTCCGCGATCTCTTGACATATGCGCCAGGCGGAACGGGCGTTCATCGCCGCGACGATGATCTCCTCCAACGCCCAGATCGTCTTATTCGCCAGTCGTGTCGGAGTCGCCACGGGCCGCCCTCATCAACTCCTGATGCTCCCCCCACTCCTTGCCGAGTGAGCGGAAGATAATGCCGACCGATGATACTACGATGACGAGCACGACATTGAGCCAGGCCGTTAACGGCATGACGGCGAGCAAGATGAGCAGATCGATACCGACTCCGATCACGACCGTGATCCAGGTGCGACACGCAGCTAGGTATTTCCCCCAGCCGGTGAACTGGAGCAGCGCCGCCCAGATACATCCCCAAATGAACGCCAGAATGATCCAGGGAGTCAGATTCATGCTATCCTCAGATCAATGATCGGCCACTTACCGGCCAACTGGACGCGCGATAACGTATGTTATCGCGCCTGGTTCAACGCGCGCCGCAAACCGCGGGGCAGAAGTGATGCAATGGCATCGGCCAGCGGATCGTGCGGCTCGCTCAGGACCCGTTCGGTGTATTGCTGGGTTATCGCGATAGAGCTGTGTCCCAGGATCGACTGGAGATCCCACACGTCCGCGCCGTGATCCCGCCGGTAACGCGCGCCGGCATGACGTAGCGCATGGCAGTGCAACAGCGCGGCCGGAATGCCTATCCGCCCACCATACGATTTCAGCACTCGGTTGACGTGGCCGCTGCTGAGCGGCCCGCCCCGACTGGGAGTGGGATGGTTGAATCGCTCTCCGGCGTCCGATAATGCCACGAACACATAATCGGCATCGGCGAGCGGCCAGCGACCGCTGAGCCGGAGATATGCCTCGATGATCTCCCAGATCATCGGGGGTATCACCTGGAGGCGGGTCTGTCCGCCCTTGTACCGATACTCGAACCAGTGACTCGTGCTGCCCTGGTGGATGTCACCCCAGCGCAGCCCCACCCATTCGGATACCCGCCGGGTCGTGGCGAACAGGCCCGCGATGATAGCCAGGTTGCGCAAGCCCGTGACCGTCGAGAGGTCGATCGCGGACAGGATGTCCTCCACCTGCTCCGCCGACGGATACTGTGCGTGGGATTTTGCATTGCGATTACGCAGCGCACGTGAGCCAAAGGGGTTCGGATGGGGCCACAATGGCCGGCTATCCGTGCCGGCGCCGATCACGTATTCCGTGGCCGCATAGTGATACAGGGAGCTGAGGGATGCGATTTTCCGATTGCGGGTCGAGGGCGCCAATCCGCGCGCCGTCAGCATTTCCACCCAGCGTTCGGCATGGCTGGGGGACACGTCCCAGTCCCAGGGGGCCAGTTCGGGGAAACAGGCCCGGAAATCGGCCAGATCCCGGAGATAGGCCCGGATCGTGTTTGCCCGCCCACTCCGCCGCTGGAGACTGGCTTGCCAGCGTTGCACGCAATCGGTCCACTGATCGTCGTTCCCGACGACCGAGACGAGCGAGGTGGTGGCGGTGGCAGTGGATTCCATAAGGGGCCTCAGCACGGAACTTCACGCCAGCGCCAGGTGACGCTGTGCTCATGGATCGGCCGGCCGCTGACCCGCTGCCTCGTCTGCCGCACCGTGCACGATGGCTCGGCGTCGGGCGGTACGACGAACGCTGCGGCGATCACCTGGGCGTCATGCGGATCGAGCGGCCGTTCCTCCTGGACCGCCTGGAGCGTGATGGCGTCCTCCTGGATGGAGAGGACGATCTTCAAGCCGGATTGCGGCCGCACGGTAGCTGTATGCTGAGGAGTGCTGTGGATGCCGTCATACGCGAGTGCGGCAAACCGGGCGAGCATATTACGATTCACGATGGTCTCTCCTGGAGACATACCAACCCGACGGCCGGATTCTGGCGACCAGCACCGCGGCCGCCAGCACGAGCCAGCCGGCGATGACCCCGTGCGCGCCAAGCACCGAGCCGGCGAGGATTAAGCCGAATGCCAGACCGATGAGGCCACTGGTAATGTTCTCGCGCGTCATGGATCTTCACTCCGCCATCAGCTTGCGCAGCGGGATCCTGTCGGCGAGCCCCGGCTCGGCGGCCAGCAAACGCGCGTAGCGGCTGGTGTAAATGTTGTTGAGCCGGTAAGGATCGTCGCCGGTAGCTGTGGCAACGCCCCTGGCGCGCAACTGCTCGAACAGCAGTTTGGGACTGATCCGCCGGACGCCGGCGGCGGCCTGCGCCAGGGCCATTTCCCGCAGCGCACGATACACCTGCGGATTCGCCTCGTGGAATTGCCGGAACCGCTCGTCGATGCTGAGATCGCCCTGCGCCGGCGGGGGATCGAGCAGAGATGGCTGCCGGGCGGGATCCGGCAGATGCAAGGGGTACTCGATGATCATGCGGCGTTTGCTACGCATGGAGCCGCTCCTCGCTGCCGGCTTCAGTCTGCACGGGTTGTGGCGCGCCCTCAGCCTCGCTCCAGATGAGGTCGATGCAGTGCCAGACGAAGAAGTTACCTCCCCGACCACCAGCGGTGACTGCTGGCACCGCATCGACCTCGCGGCGAGCCGGTTCAGTGCCGGCCGGCACAGCGAAGGCCCGGCAGCAAATCGCCACCTCATTCTCGCTGGGATAGACGCGCAGCCGGCGGAGGGTCAGGCGCCAATGCGCGCCGTTGCGGAAGAGGAACAGGACGAGTCCGCCGCTCAGCATTCGCCGTGTGTACCCGAATGGTCCAGACGCCAATTCCCGGCGCATCTCCTGCGCCAGGTCCTTCAGCGAAGTTACCACGGCATTCTCCAGGTAGCGATAGTGATGCCGATCCCGACCGACATCAGCAGAGTTGCGGCCACGAGGATGATCTTGAGACGGTGGATGGTGCGACGGGTCATGGGATCTGCTCGCACTCGGTATGTTGTGCAGTGACATCTGGCGACACAGGATGCAGCAATTCTGCCAATGACGCATCAGCAATCGGTGTCCAACCCAATGCCTCACGGATCCGGATGTCCCATTCACCAGCCGGGACCACCTTCCCGGTCTCCATCAGTGACAGGTATGTGTTCGGGATGCCCGTCTTCTCGGCCAGTTGCTCCTGCGTCAAACCTCGTGCCTGGCGCAACATCCGGAGTTGGCTTGCATAGGACATGTATTCACTCCTAAGTTCTAAGGTTCATGCTGCATTACGACGCCAAAATAGCTTCGTTATGAAGATACATGGGCTAAAAAGAAAAGCGCGAACGCTTCACTTTGATGCCTTATATGTACTACAACTGAAGCCTTTTGTCAAGAGGTTTATGGGTGAGTTTACTAAATTCGTGTTATACTCAGTTTGTGGCTACAAAACGCGACCGGTCCGGCAGCAATTTGGAGACAGCGATTCAACGTGTACGCGCGGCGCGCAAAGCAGCCGGTTTGACACAAAGTGAACTCGGTGAAAAGTTGGGGATGTCCCGAGGCGGATATAGTCTGCTTGAAACAGGTGCCCGCATTATAACCCTGGAGGATCTCTTTCGACTTTCACGCATTCTTGGTCGACCAGTCGAATACCTGCTTGGGCTGGATACGGGACTGAGCGAGGATGAAGGGCAATTACTCGCGGTCTATCGCAGCCTAGGTGACCCGGAACGTCGTGGTCTGGCTCTGCGCATCGTGCAAAGTATGGTGCCGCCGTCGGAGTAGGTAGGTCAAGAACGGCCCAACAAGTGGAGCAGTTCGTCAACCAGTTGACGCAACATACGTGCGATGTCCATAACGCGCTGCGGATCTGGAGGTGCTGGTATGGGCACCTCAATAGGATATGGCTTCCGAACTCTGCGTTTTTTCTTCTTTGGCATGGGGTTGGCCTCGGGATGGACTAGAACCTATGTTCGTATTCTAGCCCACAAATTTGCGCGCGTCAAGTGTCGTTAGCCCAGTTCCGGTAGATGGAGAATGAAGCCGAGGATTATTGGAGAGAAGCAGACATGGGCCACCCGCCATCCAATCGGACCAAAAGAGCAACAACCGCTCCGAGTCATCAGACCCAAGAGACACACCACGAACACAGTTCGTTCGATATAGCAGTCGTCGGCGAATCGCATTATCAAGATGCCCTAATCAAAGTCTGCCATGGCAAGCGCGTAGCAAGTGCAGACTTGTATTTCCGTGCTTGGCTAATACCGGAGCCGGGCAATCCCTATGATCCAAATGCAGTCCAGATCCAGATTCAGAGACAAACCGTCGGATATCTCAGCCGGGTGGATGCAGTTAGGTACAAACAAACATATGGCACAAAGTCGGTGTACTGCGATGCCAATGTTCGAGGTGGTTGGGACTGTGGTCAAGAAGGTCAAGGGCATTTTGGCGTCTGGCTTGACCTCAATCTTGCCCCTGTACTCACTGCCAGCGGATTGAGTGTGAACTCTGGCATGGCACCAGAGCCTGTGACACGTTCGCGCCAAGGAACGCGAACGACCGATCGGTTACCTGGCACAGGGATTAGTCATAGACGGCATGGCCTAGGGTGCCTTATCCCGCTGGCACTGGTGGCAGTGGTTGCGGCAGCATGCGGCAGCGCAGTGACGGCGACGCCAGTGGTACGGTCAAACGCGACAACGGCGATACGCGCATTAAGTACAGCAACTATGGTGGCCACCGTTGCCACTGAGCCACGGGCAACTACTGGCGCCAATCTACGCGCTGGGCCGGGGACCAATTATCAACGCGTCGGCGGTGCGCCCCAGGGACAGCCACTTGACATTATCGCTCGTAGCCCTGCTGGCGATTGGTATCAACTCCGCAGCGGCGCCTGGATCGCTGCATCCCTCGTCGATGGTGCGCCGGATGTTCCGGTGGCCGCAGTAATCCCGACGGTAGAAGTAATACCGACAGCAGTAATGAAAGCGCCGTCAAGTGGAGGAGCCAATCCGAACGCGTTCAAGTGCGCCGGTGGTTGTCCAGAAGCGCCCGATCCATCCTGTGCAATCAAAGGGAATGTCAATAGCCAGGGCGGGAAGATCTATCACCTGCCGGGCGGTGCGTATTATGACAAAACTGACATCAAACCCGAAGAAGGAGACCGCTGGTTTTGCACTGAGGCAGAAGCCCAGGCGGCCGGCTTCCGGCCGGCCGAGCGATAGTGTGTGTTTTCGGAAGATGAACGGTGATGAGTGGGAGTCTACCGCAGACTGTGCGAATAGTGAAAACCGGAGACCGTGCAGGAGTGACCTATGGCTGGTTTTGCGCGCTGAGGTTAGGGGGTAAAGACCGGAAATCTGTTAACCGCAAGGTTGGAGGTTCGAGTCCTCCTCGAGGAGCCTGACTCCTCAGAACATGCTTGCGAGCGTGTCGCTTCCGGGGGAAGTGTGGGGGGTTATTCGGTGGTCAAGGTGCCTGCCGGTTGGGCAAGGTTCTGGCAATCGAGCAAATGCAGATCGGTGGCCTGCCGGGGCCGCCGATTTGCATTTAAGCGGCCGGCGTGTTTTTGAGCGTTGACGCGGCGTGACGCTCAGCATCGTGCGCATCAACGCTGGCGGCCTCGAGTACGCTCATGGATGGAATCCGACTGCACCATCGTCCACTCGGCACACAGCACCTCGGCCTGTTCGAGCACGGTCTGGGTGGCCCGTTCCTGTTTGTCGGGCGGGTAGCCGTATTTGCGCAGGATACGCTTGATCATGACGCGGATGCGGGCGCGGACATTTTCGCGCATCGTCCAATCGATGGTGACGCTGTTGCGCACGGCCTGGACGAGCTCGCGGGCGATGGTCTTGAGCGCCTCATCGCCCAGCACCTTGACCGCGCTGTCGTTAACCTCCAGCGCGTCGTAGAACGCGACCTCATCCTCCGTCAGGCCCAGCTTTTCCCCGCGGCGACCCGCCTCGCGCATTTCTTCGGCAAGGGCAATCAGCTCCTCGATCACCTGGGCGCTTTCGATGGCCCGGTTCTGGTAACGACGGATGGCCGCTTCGAGCATTTCGGCGAAGGAGCGCGCCTGGACGATATTGTGCGCGCCGCGGGCCTTGATTTCCCCCAGCAACAGCTTGCGCAGCAACTCGATGGCCAGATTCTTCTGGGGCATGCCGCGCACCTCGGCCAGGAATTCGTCGGAGAGGATGGAGATGTCCGGCTTCTTGAGGCCCGCGGCGGCGAAGATGTCGATCACTTCGTCGGAGACGATGGCGCGGGAGATGATCTGGCGGATGGCGTGATCGAGGTCGTCGGCAGCGCGGCCTTCGGCAGGGGCGCCCTTGGAGAGGACGGCCCGCACGGCCTGGAAGAAGGCGACATCATCCCGGATGGCGAGCGCCCGGTCATGGGGCACGGCGAGCGCGAAGGCCTGAGAGAGCTCCTTGACGGCCGCCAGCAGCCGGTTCTTGCCGTCGTCCTGGCGCAGGATGTGTTCCTGCGCGGCGGGCAGCAGGCTCAGCCGCACTTGCGGGCTGGGTGACGTCCAGGACGACCAATCGAAGCCGTGGAACAGCCCGCAACACACCTCGTACTTCTCGGTCATGACCGCGACAGCCTGCTCCTGGTCGATGGCGGTTTCGCCGGCGCCGCCACTTTCGGCGTAGGTGGCCAGTGCGTCGCGCAGCTCCTCGGCCAGGCCCAGGTAGTCGACGACCAGGCCGCCGGGCTTGTCTTTGAAGACGCGGTTGACCCGGGCGATGGCCTGCATGAGGCCGTGACCGCGCATGGGCTTGTCCACGTACATGGTGTGGAGGCAGGGCGCATCGAAGCCGGTGAGCCACATATCGCGCACGATGACGATGCGGAAGGGATCGGCGGGGTCCTTGAAACGATTGGCGAGATCCTGGCGCCGGGCCTTGTTGCGGATGTGCGGCTGCCAGCCGGCTGGATCGGAGGCGGAGCCGGTCATGATGATCTTGATGGCGCCCTGGTCGTCGGCCGCGCGATGCCAGTCTGGGCGCAGGGCGGCGATGGCGTTGTAGAGATCCACGCAGATGCGGCGGCTCATGCAGACGATCATGGCCTTGCCATCCATGGCCGCCAGCCGCTCCTCGAAGTGCGCGACCAGGTCCTGGGCGATCAGCGCGACGCGACCTTCGGCGCCGACCAACGCTTCCAACTGCGCCCAGCGGCTTTTCAGCTTTTCCTTGTGCTCGACCTCCTCCCCCTCGGTCGCCTCCTCGAACTCCCGATCCAACGCGGGCCGCTGCGCTTCGCTGAGTGCCAGCTTCGCCAGCCGGCTCTCGTAGTAGATGGGGACGGTGGCCCCGTCAATGACCGCCTGGCGGATGTCGTAGATGCTAATGTAGTCACCGAAGACGGCGCGGGTGTTGGCGTCGGTGCGCTCGATGGGCGTGCCGCTGAAGCCGATAAACGAGGCGTTGGGCAGCGCATCGCGCGTGTGGCGGGCAAAGCCGTCGATGAAGTCGTACTGGCTGCGCTGCGCCTCATCGGCGATGACCACGATATTGCGCCGCGAGGACAGGGGCAAGGGCGAGTCGCCGTTATCTTCCGCGAAGAACTTCTGGATGGTGGTGAAGATCACGCCGCCGGAGGCCACGCGCAGCCTGGCCCGCAGATCGGCGCGGCTCTCGGCCTGGACGGGTTCCTGGCGGAGCAGGTCTTTGTCGGCCGCGAAGTTGTCGAAGAGCTGGTTGTCCAGGTCGTTGCGGTCGGTCAGCACGACGATTGTGGGGTTTTCCATCGCCGGATGTTGGATGATCTTCCCCGCGTAGAACGCCATGGTCAGGCTTTTGCCGGAGCCCTGGGTGTGCCAGACCACGCCGATACGCCGGTCGCCGGGCTTGCGTGGCAACCCGGCATCGGGGCCGCGCACCCGGTAGACCCCGCGCATCTCGCCGAGCTGCGATCCTTCCGGGGCGGGCGCGCAGGCGCGCAAGGTCTCCTCGACCGCCGCGTTGACCGCGTGGTACTGATGATAGCCGGCCATTTTCTTGACCAGCACGCCATCGCCGGCATCCTCGAAGACGATGAAGGAACGGATGAGGTTGAGGAAGCGCTGGCGGTCGAAGGCCCCTTCGAGTAGCACCTGGAGCTGGCTCAGCCGCTCGTCGGCCAGCCCAGAGCCATCAATCGTCCGCCACGGCATGAAGCGCTCGCGGTCGGCGGTGAGGGTGCCGATGCGGGCGTGGATGCCGTCGGAGATGACCAGGGCCGCGTTGTAGGTGAACAGGGCGGGGATTTGCCCCTTGTAGGTTTGAAGTTGGTTGAAGGCGGACCAGATGGTGGCGTTCTCGTCGGCCGCGTTCTTCAGCTCCATGACCGCCAGCGGCAGGCCGTTGACGAACAGGACGACGTCGGCGCGGCGCTCGTGGCGGTTTTCGACGACCGTGAACTGGTTGACCGCCAGCCAGTCGTTGTTGTCGGGGTCCTCGAAGTCCAGGATGCGCACCAGGTCGCCGCCCAGCGAGCCGTCGGGCCGGAAGTACTCCACGGGCACGCCTTCGACGATCATGCGATGGGCGGCGTGGTTGTTGGCAGTCAGCGTGGGCCGGTCGGGACGCGTGAGCTTGCGGTAGGCTTCGTCCAGCGCGGCGGCGGGCACGTGCGGGTTGAGGCGGGCGAGCGCGTCGCGCAGCCGGCGCGGCAGCACGACCTGGGTGTAGTCATCGCGTTCGGCGGCAGGTTCGCCGGGCGCAAGGGTCGGGCCGAACTGGACGGTGTAGCCCAGGCCCTCCAGCCAGGCGAGGGCGGCGTCTTCGACGATGGATTCGGTGAAGGGGGTCATGGTCGACCCTTTCTTGCCGCGCTGCGGACACGATAGAGCCGCTCGGTGAAGCCACCCTCCTTTTCGAAGGTGGCGGCTTGGGCGGCGAGTTGGCGGTCCAAAAGGGCGGTGGCCACTCCGATCAGAACGAGGGCGGCGTTGGCGGCGAGCTCAGGGTAGCTGGACGATATGGACGATATGGACACCATTGACTGTCCATCCTGTCCATGCCGTCCATGAATCTCTCTAACCCACGCCGCCACATCCTCCGCTGTGGCGCAGCGCCGCGCAACCAACCCCTGCCGTCGTGGGTCGCTTCGTTCCCACAGCTTCAGTTCCCGCTGCCTCAGAAAATCCTCATAATCCAGCCTCAGCTCCTCCAAACTGGCCCGCGCCACATTCGTCAGCTTCATCTCCATTTTCTTCGACGTGCCGCTGGCCTGGCTCCCCTCCGCAATGTTCTGCACGCCGCTGCGCGCGGCCTGCACCATCTGATCGTGCGTCCGGCTGCGCGGATCAATGTACCGATCGCAGAACCGCACCGTGACGTCGTAGACCAACTGCGCGACCTGGAAGCTCTTGAGGTTCCGGTAGCCGCCGTGCTTGGGGATAAGTGGCTCTGGATCCATGCCATCCGTCCTTCCCCCTACACCGCCTGTGCAACAAACCGCTCCGCATCCCGAACCCGCAGCTCGCCGGAGACGAGCCTGGGCAGCAGCGTGTCGTGCAGCGCGGCGAGGGCGCGGCTATCCTTCGTAGCGAGCCCGCAATCTCAGGTGCAGAAAGGCTTCCAGCAGCGATAGAAGCTCGATCGGCCTTTGGGACGGCAACAAGATGTTGACCCGATGGGTCGTGGCCTTGATCCAGTTGCCCGGCGCGCGGGGATCGAAACCGGCGACCTTGAGCATGTGCGGGTCGCTCGCGAGGGAGCCAGCCAGCGTGCTCCTTGTGCTGCCAGCGTTGTAGTGTTGGCTTGTGTAACGCGCATTGGAATTCGGCCCTACCTTGCCGATCTTGAGCCAAACGCCGTCGCCCCAAAATCCGTAGACCGCCATTTTACCAGTTGGCAGATGGGACGGGGGGCGATGGGGCGCAGATAGGTACTCAATGGCGATCTCGTCCGGAGAGATCGGCTCGCCGGCGAGTTTCGCCACGGTCACAAACGCGGTTCGTGCGCTCTCGATCTCAGCGCGCCAATCATTCATGCGTATACTCCGCGATAAACCTTTCAGCGTCCGGCACCCGCAGCTCGCCGGAGATGAGCTTCGGCAGCAGCGTGTCGCGCAACCCGGCTAGGGTGCGGGATTCGTGGATCGATGCCAGAATTCGCTCAATGGCTGGGCGAACTTGCTCCGTGAAGGCTTCTGCGACATCAAACGGTGGCAGCACGATGGCATATCGAGCCATCTCATCCCAGCTTATGCGTGGCATCTTCGTCCCGGTGGAGCCGGCGTTCGTGTGTTCGACGAAGGCATCACTTGAGACGTGACCGAGCACAAAGCCGAACCACCCTGCCGCTCGCGGCGCCACCACAACGATGTCGGTCGAGCAAACACCATTCACGGGGGCAACGCCAACTTTGTGGAAGTAGGGGCGCAGCTTTCCGAACAGGATTTCCCCTTTTCTGAACTCAAACTTGTTGCTCTCCAGACCATCGGCCTGACCCCAATCCGAAAGCGCGATGCAACGCCTCGGCATGTGTTCCAGCGCGATGTAGGGCGTAGACGCATCAATCCTGTTGGGCTGAACGGTGCGGCGTGGGTGGTCAGCGACATCGCCCAAGCATCCAACCTTCCACCCCGCGGGCACCTCTCCCAGCTCCGACTCCTCGAACGAATCCGGGAACAGATCGGCCAGGGCCGGGGGCAGGCCCGTGTCCCGGCCCTTGAGCCTGGCGCACACCGGGTCGAAATCCACGAACCACGACTTGAACAGGGCGCGGGCCATCTCTTCCAGGGTCGCGTTCATGCGGCGGTTCAACTCGATCTTGTCGTCCAGGGCACCGAGGATGTGGGCAATGGCGCGCTGTTCGGAGAGGGGAGGCAATCGGACAGGGGTATCCCTGAGGATACGAAGATTCGTATGCGGGACGCCCGTCTGGATAGCGTTCTGCCGTATGTACTCGTGCTGTTCCTGAGTATTGAACAGATAGTAGAGAAAGAGCGGATCTGCTTTCTGAGGATCAACCGTGAGTTTCATCTGACTTTGGGAGATGACGTAACGATCAAATGGAGACTTCGGAACCAGCGCAACCTGCCCCAGCGTACCACGCTGAGTGAACACAAGATCACCAGGTCGCGCCGTATTGGGTGATAGAGTCTTGGCCTTCTCCAAACTCACAAAAACGAAGTCGCCTTGAACCCACCGCCCCATACCCATGTTCTGCCCACGGATAACGGGAATACCAGCCAGAGCATAGTCGCTGGATACCAAGTTGGAGCCAAACGGACCACCGACAAGGGAATTCTTGGCGGCAGCAGCAATGTCGCTCACCAAGCACTCCATCCACTCACCCGCCATACCCAAGCTCCTTCAAATGGGCGGCGATGGCTGCGCCGAGCCTGCATGCCGGATATGTCCAGGACGTGGACATGTTTCGGCAATATGCCCAAGAAACGGATAAACATGGACATATCCGACGAACGCGTCCCCGTCGGCGACGTATCGGTGTCATGCGGATAACACCTCCAATAGGGCCGGATGGCGATAGATGATCTCCCGACCGCACTTCTCGCCCACCAGGACACCGATCTGCTCCAACGCCTGGAGGTACTCGGAGGCGGTCTTGCGTTCGGCGATGCCGGCATCCACCACGAATTTGATCTTGACGTACGGCTGGGTGAAGATCAGCTCCACCAGCTCCTTCGAGTACACCCGGCCGGGCAGCTCGCTGCGACAACGCTCCATCGTAACATCGAACAGGTTGCGGATCGCCGTGATACGACCGATGGTCCAACGGGCGGTCTCCTCCACCGCAGCCAGCATATAGAGCAGCCAACCCTCCCAGTCCGCGTTTTCCGTCACCGCGGCCAGCCGGCGATAGTATTCCTGTTTGTTCTGGATGATGTAGCGGCTCAGGTAGAGCACGGGGATGTGCAGCAAGCCGGCCTGCACCAGGCTGAGGATATTGAGGATGCGCCCGGTGCGGCCGTTACCGTCATCGAAGGGGTGGATGGCCTCGAACTGGTAGTGCGCGACCGCCATCCGGATCAACGGGTCGAGCTCGTCCGGCCCGCGGAGGAAGTCGAGCAGGTTTTGCAGCAGGGCTACGATGCGCTGCCGGCCGCGCGGCGGCGTGTAGAGGATGGCGCCCATCCCCAAGTCCTCGATGATGACAGGCTCCTCATCGCGCAGGTGAGCCGGAGCATCGCGCAAGGTGCCGCAGATTGCCAGCACCAGGTCGATATCGAGCGGCTTGCCCTGGTGCAGCGCGTCGTAGCCGGAGCGCAGCGCCGTCCGGTAGCGCAGGACCTCCTTCGTCGCCGGGTCCACGCGCGACGATGGCTCGACGGCCGCGCGGAAGAGCTCGTCCTGGGTGGTCACGATGTTCTCGATTTCCGAGCTCAGCCGGGCCTCTTGCAGGGGGATGGCGTTGATGAGGATAGACTGGTTCGGGATGAGATCCCCGGCGCCTTTCAGTTCGGCCAGAACACGGCTGGCCGCGATGCAGCGGCGGAGGACGCGCGTGGTCTCGAGTGGGGCACGCGGCGGCAGTGGCGGCAAGTCGTTGTAGGGCGCGTTATTCCGATAGCTCATAGCCTAACGCCTCCAGATTGCGCCAGATGGCCGCGTCGAGCCTGGCAGCTTCGGCGGTTTGCGAGCGCAACGTCTCCACCAACTGTTCCATCTTCTCCTCGAACGGCTCGCCGTCGTCCTCGACCGCTTCGGCGCCGACGTAGCGGCCGGGGGTGAGGACGTGGCCGTGGCTGCGCACCTCGTCGAGCGTGGCGGCCTTGCAGAAGCCGGACACATCGGCGTAGGGGCGACCCTTGCGGTCGCCCTGGGCGGGGGCGAGCCCCGCCCCTACGTCCCCGCGCCAGGCATGGTAGGTGCCGGCGATCTTGCGGATGTCGTCGTCGGTCAGCTCGCGATGGATGCGGTCGATCATCGTGCCCAGCTTGCGGGCGTCGATGAAAAGGATCTCGCCGCGGCGATCGCGGAACCGGCCGTTGCGTTTGTCCCGCGCGATGAACCACAGGCAGACGGGGATCTGGGTAGAGTAGAAGAGCTGGCCGGGCAGCGCGACCATGCAATCCACCAGGTCGGCCTCGATGATGCTTTTGCGGATCTCGCCTTCGCCGGACTGGTTAGAGGACATGGAGCCGTTGGCCAGCACGAAGCCGGCGATGCCCGTTGGCGCCAGGTGGTAGATGAAGTGCTGCACCCAGGCGAAGTTGGCGTTGGAGGCCGGCGGCGTGCCGTACTGCCAGCGTTTGTCGTCGCGCAGAAGCTCGCCGCGCCAGTCGCTATCGTTGAAGGGCGGGTTGGCCAGGACATAGTCGGCCTTGAGATCGGGGTGCAGATCGCGATGGAAGCTGTCGGCGTGCTCCGGCCCCAGGTTGCCGTCAATGCCGCGGATGGCCAGGTTCATCTTGGCGAGGCGCCAGGTGGTGTGGTTCGACTCCTGACCGTAGACGCTAATGTCACCGACCTTGCCGCCGTGCTCCTCGATGAACTTCTCCGATTGGACGAACATGCCGCCGGAGCCGCAGCAAGGGTCGTAGACACGGCCCCGGTAGGGTGCGAGCATGGCTACGAGCAGGCGCACGATGCAGCGCGGGGTATAGAACTGGCCGCCCTTCTTGCCCTCGGCGCTGGCGAACTGCGAGAGGAAGTATTCGTAGACGCGGCCCAGGATGTCGCGCGAGCGGTTGGCTTTGTCGCCCAGGCCGATATTACCGATCAGGTCGATGAGCTGGCCGAGACGCTGCCTGTCGAGCCGTGGGTGGGCGTAGTCCTTGGGCAGCACGCTCTTGAGCGAGGGGTTATCGCGCTCGATGGCGAGCATGGCGTCGTCCACGATCTTGCCGATAGTCGGCAGCCTGGCGTTGGCGAGGAGGTAGGGCCAGCGGGCTTCCTGGGGCACCCAGAAGATGTTGACGGCGCGGTATTCGTCAGGGTCTTCGGGATCGGCGCCCTGGGCTACTTCGGCTTCCAGGAGGGCGTGCTGCTCCTCGAAGGCATCGGAGATGTACTTGAGGAAGATGAGGCCGAGGACGACGTGCTTGTACTCGGCGGCGTCCATGTTGCTGCGCAGCGCGTCGGCGGCTTTCCAAAGTTTGTCCTCAAAGCCCAGGTTTGCAGAGGCGTTGCCGTTTTTATCGGCCATGGTCAGATGGATCCTTCGGTGTCATTGGAAATGCAAAAGGCCGCGGCCCCAGGGTTAGGGGTCGCGGCCTCGGTTTGACGGGCTGGAACAGCCGTGCTATACCGCTGGCGCGGCACTCCGCGATAAGGGCTACGAGGCCCGGGTCCTGGGTCTGACAGGAATCGGGTTGCAGAGCCGATCAGGTGCGAGCTGGTCGGCTTTGTCGTTTAAGCTGAGTCGGTGCTGGTTGTCGTGTCTCCCAGTCAGGGTGACAGTCGGCGCTCTGCGTCCGAGTTCGCCTCCCGCGACAGCAGGTCAACCGGCCACAGTATGGGTCGGAGTCCAACTACAGCAGGGCGACGACGGCTCAGTTGTTGGTGGGCGCCAAGGGGGGAGTTTTCGGTTGGCACCCGTTGTTTTGTTGTAGCGTATGTCTGGTTTCGACGGTGAGTGTAACATATTTCGCAGGGGGATGCAAGCGGTCGAAACGTTCCAACGTTGGAACGGAGAGGGTTGAAGGGGAAAGGGTGAAGGAGAGTGGGGAAGGGGTTGGAGCGTTCGCACGTTGGCAGATTGCACGTTGAAGGTTGAAGGAGGAAGGGCGTTTGCAGATTGGAACGTTGGCACAGGTGGCGCAGTGTGCGACAGTGGCGGTGGGGGTGATGAGTTGAGGCGCTGGCAGGGCCGCAATGACTCCAGCCGGTCCCAATCAACATCCCCGCACGAACGCGGACTTGATCATGATCATGAAGCACGGGGGACGCCCGATTTTGCAGGGCAATACAGCCCATTCTGTGTTACATATTCGAATTTGCAATGTGCTCAATGCCAAAAGGCACGACGCGATGGGCGTAGCGACCACATTGTCTCAACTATCCCACAAACAATCCCGTGGCAACCAGTAAAGGGGTTAAGATGTTGATGACTACATTCGCACCTAGGAAGGGCGTAAGTCTCTTGACCTCATTGGCATACCGGTATGCCCCGACCGCTACAGGCACGGCGATCACCAGGGTCAATAATCCGGCAAGGCTAAACTTGGGCAGAGATGCAAAGGCAACGCCGAGGACAATCGCCACGTAGGCCAGCAGCAGGAACGCGCCGTAGACCAGGCTGCTGGTCTGTCTGCCCACGACGATGGGAAGGTGCCGCCTACCTACCCTTTGGTCGGCTTTAACATCTGGAAACTGATTCAGCAAGAGCAGGTTATTCACCAAGAAGAAGGGTACCAGCGAGGCCACGAACGCCGTCCACGTGTATTCACCCGTCAGCACGAAACTCGTCCCCATGACCATCAAAGGGCCAAAACCCAAGCCGGGGGCAATCAAACAGATGAGCGGATTGCGGGTCAGCCAAACGGTATAGACGAGTATGACGAGCAGTCCAAGGAGACCCAGCGGCAATAGGGATAGACCGCGGACGTAGAGGAAATACAGGCCGATCAAAGCGGTGATGCCAAGCGACCCCAGTCCTGTACCCAAAGTCTGCTTGGCCAAACCGGGCCTCTCCTGCAGGGTTCCGCTGCCGCCGCTAAATGGCGTTCGTTCGGTTTGAGCGTCCAAGCCGCTCTTGAAATCAAAATACTCATTGAGAACGTTCACGCTGATGTGAGCAGAAATAGCCCCGATCAGCGCCAGGGCAAAGTGAAGGGCACTTACTCGGCCCGCTGTCCAGACCGCCGCTCCTAGCCCTAATACAACACAAGCAGGGGTTAGGATCAAAAAAGGGATGCGTATTGGTCCTAAGAGATACTTTGACTCGCTCATGGCACTTCCTTTGTCGACGTTGACGGTTCATGACCCTAGAAGATAGCCTCGACCCAACTCCCGATTGAGGGAATGGTAGAACACATTCGGATTCTTCAAAGAAGGTCAGCGATAACCATTCGCGCTCGATTGACGTACAGCCAGCCATACCTCTTGCATATGAGGTGGACAAATTTGTCAAGGCACGGGAACGGCCCTGATTGCGGTGGGTGCTCTTACTGTCCACCCTGTGTCATAAACGGACGGAGGAGACTGGTGAATTCCAGGGGCAGCACGAACTTGGTGGCGGCTCCTGCGCCCAGGGCCTTCAGGGTGTCGAAGTACTGCAAGCTCATCGTTTTCTCGTCGACCGTATGAGCTACTGAATAGATCTTATCCAGGGCCAGCGAGAAGCCCTCCGCTCGCAGGATGGCTGCCTGGCGATCCCCTTCCGCCCGTAAGACAGTGGCCTGCTTGTCGCCCTCGGCCACCAGGATCACCGCCGCGCGCTTGCCGTCGGCCTCGATCACCATGGCGCGGCGCTGCCGCTCAGCCGCCAATTGCTGGTTCATCGCACGCTGCACATCGTTCGGCGGCGTGATCTCCCGGATCTCGACGGTGGTCACCTTGACGCCCCAGCGCTCGGTTACTTCATCCAGCTTGACCCGCAGCACCTGGTTGATCTGCTCGCGCTTGGCCAGCACGTCGTCCAGTAGGATGTCGCCAATGACGGCGCGCAGGGTGGTCGTGGCGATGCCCTGCGAAGCCCCGGCGAACTTGCCCACCTGGATCACGCTGGCCACGGGATCCACGACCTTCCAGTAGATAAGGAAGTCGATGTCGATGGGGGCGTTGTCCTTGGTGATGCACGTCTGCTTGGGCACCTCCAGGTAGACCTCGCGCAGGTCCACCCAGACCGGGCTATCCACGATCGGAATTAAGAGCACCAGTCCGGGTCCCTTCTGTCCGATGCAGCGGCCCAGCCGGAAGATCACCAGCCGCTGGTACTCACGGACGATCTTGATGGCCAGCCAGGCCAGCGGGACCAACAGTATGAGCAGGACAACGACAGTGAGCAGTGTGATGAAAGAGCCTGTCATGGGATCATTCCTCCTTCCCATGCTTGCGAAGCCCACCCGACTTCAGAAGTCGAGACTACTGGGGGCGGCAGACACGCAGGTACAATCCGTCTCTGCCGATCACCTCCACCTGTTCCCCGGCGTGGATCGGCTCATCGGTCGTGGTTGCGCTCCACGTTTCACTTTGCACCTGAACTACCCCTTCCGGCGCCAGTTCCGACAGCGCGATGCCGATCTTGCCGAGCAACTCGTTGCCACCTATCAGCACGGGCATACGTCGCGCACGCAGCCCGGCGGCCAGGGCGAAACTGAAGAAGCCGACCAGCAGAGCCGTCATACCGGCCGTCAGCCAGGGGCTGACCGAGAGCTGTGGCATGCCCGCGCTGGCCGGAGCGAAAGGGCTGAACAGCAACAGAGAGCCGAGGATGAAGCTGATGGCCCCGGCCACGCTCAATGCGATACCGCTGACTTTGATATCGGCGATGAACAATGCGAAAGCCAGCAGGATGAGGGCCACACCGCCCCAGTTCACCGGCAGGCTGCCCAGGGCGACGAAGGCGAAGATGAGACAGATGACGCCGGTTATGCCGGGCAGGATGGCGCCCGGGTGATAGAATTCGGCAATCAGCGCCAGCGTGCCCAGTGACAGCAAGATGTAGGCAATGTTGGGATCCACGATGCCATGCGCAATCTGTTCCAGCCACGTCATCGGGTAAGGTAAGATAGGACTTCCCTCGACCTGGAGAACCCGTTCGCCTCCCGGGAGGCTGACCCGGCGCCCGGCGAGTTTGGCCAACAGGTCGGCCATGTCGTCGGCGATGAGGTCGACGACATGGCTCTCCAGGGCTTGTTGAGAGGAGATGGAGACGCTCTGCCGCACTGCGTCTTCTGCCCATTTGGCATTGCGGCCGTGCTGCTGTGTGATGGCCTGGATGTAAGCTGCGGCGTCGTTGGTCACCTTATCTTGCAGCGTGGCCGGCAGCTCGCCCTGGCTCAGGTCTACCGGGTGGGCGGCGCCGATGTTGGTGCCGGGGGCCATCGCAGCCACGTGCGCGGCCATAGTGATGAAGAGCCCGGCCGAAGCGGCGCGTGCGCCGCGCGGCGCCACGAATACCACCGCTGGCACATCGGAATTGAGAATGGACTGGACGATGTCGCGCATGGCCGTGTCCAGGCCGCCCGGCGTATCCATCTGAATAACCACAAGTTCAGCATCGTTGCTGCGAGCGGTCTGGACACCGCGCGCGACGTAACGGGCGACGATTGGGTCGATGACGCCGCGCACCTCTAGCAGCATCACGGGGCGGCCCAGCGAGGCCGAAGCAAGCGTGGCAGCTCCGCAGAACCAGCCACCAAGCAAGAGCAGGATGGCAGTCCCGATCAGGATGGCCGGCCACTGGGTACGCACAATTGGCCGATGACAGGTAAGCATGGCGACCCTCTAACCCGCAAAGGCGCCCCTCCATCCGCGGAGTTCACGCGTACACATCTTGCATCGCAAGCACCCACTCTTCCGAGTCGGTCATCATCTGCTGGAGCTTTCGGTGGAAGATCGGACAGCCCTGGCAAACCGCGCTACCGGCCATGTCCCTGAGCAGATAGTCATCTTTGCCCCGCTCAAAGCTGCAGTCGCCGGAAAAAGGATCTGCCCGACAAGCTTTGTCTCTGCGCATACTCATGAGCGCCTGCTTGGCAGTCGGCACCCCGACGAATGCGATCTCACAGTTCTCAAAGGCCTTCATGTTCCCCACGTTCTTATTCCAGGGACCACGCCTTTGGGGAATGACGGCCCGCTCGGAACAAAAAAACCCCATGCTGCCGCGTGGGGGTGGGATACTATCTCTTGTGGGACCTGCCCCAGCGGGCCGCAGACCGACAACGCTTCTTTTCCCGCCTTGGTTAAAGTATAGCACTAAAGAGCCGAAATATCAACGTACCGCGTCGTCGAGCAGCAATTCTCAATATGAACAGGGGGTGGTAAAGTGATGACGTGAGCCAGCGAAAACAGGGTGATATGAGGCCGATCGTGGCGGGTAAGAGAGTGAAGTTCAGCGCGTTGATGGGATTCCTGCGGGCGAGTCTGGCGCAGATCCCCGAGCACCGGCGGGGCCACAACGGGCACGATAAGATTGCGGATGCCGGGCAGTCAGCTTTTGCGGTCTTTTTCATGCAGGAGGGGTGTTGCGACTACGGCAACATGAGGAGGGGACTTTGCGGGGAACAGGAGCAAGTGTTGTAGGATTGGGTGGAACCAAGTTCATCTTTCCGGTGTACATTAAGCAGTAACAGGTAAAAAGCAGGGTCATGACGGGAAGGTCGAGTGGTTGAGGTAGACCTGACAGCGCGGGCGCGTGGGGGTGACCAGGCCGCCTGGGATGCGCTGGTGCGCGAGCATCAGCAAGCCGCGTTCCGGCTGGCCTATCTTTTCCTCGGCGATGCGACCGAAGCAGAAGACATCAGCCAGGAAGCCTTCGTGCGCGCTTACCACTCGCTCGATCGCTTTGTCAGCGCGCGGCCGTTCCGCCCCTGGCTGCTCAGTATCGTGGCCAACCTGGCACGCAACCGCCGGCGCTCGCTGGGCCGCTATCTGGCCGCATGGCGCCGCATGGTCCAGACCGCCTCCGACCGCGCTCCCGCTGCCTACCAGCCCGAGACCTGGCGTGCCGAGGCCTTGTGGCAGGCAGTGCGCCGGCTCAGCCAGCAGGATCAGGAAATCATCTACCTGCGTTATTATTTGGAGTTGCCGGAGAGCGAGATGGCGAGTACGTTGGGGGTCGCTCCGGGAACCGTCAAGTCGAGGCTGCACCGAGCGTTGGCTCGCCTGCGAACGGTCGCAGAGCGCGAGTTCCCCGAGCTAAAGGAAGGGTACGATGAACGACAAGCCGTCCCCTGACGTTCGGCCGGTCCCGCCTGACCGCTGGGAGATGACGGTCCAGGCTGCGGCGGGAGCTTTCGTGTACCCGCCTACGCCCGATCTGGTGACGGGCGTGCGTACCCGCTTGAGGCAGGACGAACGCGGGCGCACCGCTGGCTGGCCGCGAGGCCTTGCCTGGGCCCTGGCCGCGCTGCTGGTCCTGACCGGCCTTCTGGCCGTTCCACAGGTGCGGGCCGCCATCATCGCGGTGCTGCAGATCGGCGGCATCCGCATCTTCGTCGTGCCACCCACGCCCACCCCGGTTCCACCCACCTCGACGCCTGCCCCAGCGGTGGCCGGGATGCCATTGACCGCCACCGCCATGCCGGCAGCCACGTCGCTACCGACCGCCACGCCTCTGGCCTCACTTCTCGACCTCGCCGGCGAGACGACGCTGGCGGAGGCGCAGCGCCAGGCCGGCTTCACGGTCCGGCTGCCTGCCTATCCACTTGACCTGGGCGCGCCCGAGCATGTCTTCCTGCAGGATTTGGGCGGGCCGATGGTTGTGCTCGTCTGGACCGCGGCCGGGCAGCCGGATCAGGTGCGGCTCAGCCTGCACGAGTTTGGCCCCGGCACCTACGCCGAGAAGCTCCAGCCCACGGTGGTGCAGAAGGCGACCGTTAACGGCGCCCGCGCGGTCTGGACCGAGGGCGCTCACCTGTTCGAGTTCAAATCCGGTGCTACAGGTCTGCGCGAGCTCGTGCACGGACACACTCTCATCTGGCAACAGGGCAGCATCACCTATCGGTTGGAAACCGATCAGAACCTCCAGCAAGCCATCGAGATCGCGCAGTCGTTGCGCTGATAAAGCGCGATTTGCGGTCAGGGGGAACGCAACGGGCCGGTGCGGTGTAGTTAAAAGTATGAACAGTAAAGGCGAAATAAGACTGGGTGGTGAAGGATGATGCCCTGGCCCGCTGCTGCCGGCACGGAGGGCCAGGGTCACACTCTGATTTGGAGGTGAGTGATGATGAAGCGAAGGCTAGACGCGATCCGGAACATCGGCCAGGTCATGTTGCTCCTGGTGTTGGCCGGCTGCGTGGCGCCCTCGGCAGCCGTGGCGCCTGCGCAGTCCGCGCCTCCTTCGGCGACCCCCGCGGCGACAACGGATGCTCCGACTCCTGTTCCGGGAAATGCGGCGGCCGATCAATTATACGTTACGGGCGCGGATGCTTCTGGTCTCAGCCGGCTGTTTGTGCTGAACGGTGCCTCGGGAAAGGCTGAGCGCACGCTGCCGAGAGGCTACATTGCTCCTGATTGGTCGATCCTGTACCAGGTCGCGCCGGTGCAGAATACAACCACAATCCGTGCCTACGATATTGCCACGGGCCGCCTGCTGCGCGAGATGACCCTGGATGGCCTTTATGATGCGCCCGTGTCGGCCGATACTCCCTGGCAGAGCGCGTTCTCGCCCGATGGCCGGTGGCTGGTGCTCTTCCAACAAAGCACCCAGGCCGAACAGCAGAAATGGCACGAGAGCGGCCAGCCCCGCACCCGCATCCTGGTGCTCGACACCTCGTTGAGCACGCCGCCGCGGCGCATCGACCTGGAAGGGAACTTCTGGTTCGACGCCCTGAGCGTCAAGGGCGCCTCGCTTTACTTGATCCAGGTGCTCGATCCGGGCTGGCCGCCCGAGTACTCACCCGGCCAGTCGCCCCACTACCAGGTGCGACGCTACGACATGGCCACCGCCCGGCTCGACGAGCAACCAGTGGTCGACAAAAGCGAAGTTGACCCCATGATCGGCAACCGATATGTATCCGTGGCTACGCGCGGGGGAGCCTGGCTGTACAGCCTCTACACGCGGCTTGACGAGGGACCGTTTGTGCATGCACTGAACCTGAACGACCGTTACGCCGTGTGCGTAGACCTGCCCTTTCCGGTGGGCGGTGGCGACTTCGAGAGCGATCTGATGTGGTCGCTGGCGCTGGCGCCTGACGAAAGCACTCTGTATGCAGTCAACGTGGCGCTGGGGCAGGTGGCAGCCATCAACACCCAGACCTTCGCGGTGCGATCAGCGACTCTGCCCAGGCCAAATGCGCAGGTGCCGGATCTGCTGGCTCGGATCAGCCGCTGGCTGATGCCCGCAGCGGAAGCCAAGCGTCTGGTCGTGGGCGGCGCTGCGGTGTCACCTGATGGGCAGATGCTGTATGCGCTCGACAGCAGCGGGCTGGTGGCCATTGCGACGAGCGATCTGTCGTTGCGTGGCCGGTTCCTGGCCGATTGGACGCTCAACAGCCTGGCCCTCGGCTCCAGGGGGGATGCCCTGTATGCCGTGAGCGACGAAAAAGGGGCGATCCTGCGGCTGGCGCTGCCCGCGGCCGGGTCTTCGGCCGTGCAGGTCGATTCGCCCGCCCGGCCGGTGGCGGTCTTGCGGGTGAGCTCGGAGCGTTGATCCTTAGGACTTACGCAGTTCGCTCCCGAGCACCCTGAGCGGAGCCTCGCTGTAGTGTAGCGAGGCGTAGTCGAAGAGTGCGGCCATGCTCAACGGCGCTCCGGCGTGCTTCGACTGCGTCCGGCCTACCCCGCCGGACTCCGCTCACGCTTCGCGGCGCCTTCGCTCGGGCGGCTGCGTAAGTCCTGTCCTTTATCTCGGTGGCTCACAAGATCGGGTAGGTGCTGCCGCCGAAGGGAAACACCAGCACCTCCGCATGCGCGGGCAGGCGCCGCCGCGCCGCCGCGATGGCGGCCTCCGGGCTTTCCGGGAAGAGAACGAAAGGCAGGTTAGCCTTCTTCTCGTATTCGTTGACAGGAAACCGCGAAAGGTTTACAATGTGCGTCTGCGGTGATCGACCTGTCTCCCCCAATCTCCGTCTCACCACTTATTGAATCCAGGTTCTTTGAAGGAGCCATCGATGACCAGTTTCTGGCCTCCAAGTCTGCGCTGGCGATCGACACTGCTGGTTTTGTTTGTTATGCTCCCGGTGTTCGGGCTGGTGCTTTACATCGGCATAGATTCGCGCTCGCAGGAGATCGCTGTGGCCAAAAACAGCGCGGTGCTGATGGCTCGACAGGCCGGGCTTGAGGAAGAGCAACTGATCAGCGCGACGCATCAACTCCTGGCGATCCTGGCGGAGATGCCCCAGATGCGCACTGACGACGCGGCCGTATGTGATGCTTTCATGACCGACACTCGACAGCAGTTTCAAAGCTACGCTAACCTCGGGGTGATCGCGCTGAATGGCGATGTCGTGTGCAGCGCCGTTCCGCTCAAAGACCCGGTTAACGTCGCCGATCGGGGCTATTTCACACGCGCCCTCCAAACGCGCGATTTTGCCGTTGGCGAATACCAGGTCGGCCGTGTCACCGGGGCCCCCAGCGTCAATTTCGGTTATCCGGTTCTCGATGAGACCGGACAAATCAAGTCGGTCGTCTTCGCTGCCCTGGATCTGGCCTGGCTGAATCGCCTGGAAAACCAGGTGATTATGCAGTTACCCGAGGCTCCGACTCTCATCATCGTTGACGGGGATGGTATCGTGCTGGTTCACCAGCCGGATCAGACGGACTGGGTCGGCCGGCGCTTGCCGGACGCGCTGCTTGCAGGAAACATCCTGACGCGCGCGTCCGGTGTGTTTACGAGCTCCAGCGTCGACAGCATCCGGCGCGTTTACGCGTTCGCAACATTGGACAGCGCCACCGCCAGCAACGATTGCACATGATTCTCGGAATCCCTGAAGATGCTCTGCTGCGGGAGGCAAATCAACGGTTGGCTTTGAGCCTGGCCGGCCTCGGCATTCTCGCGGTGCTGGCCCTGGCGGCGGCCTGGATCGGCGGAGACGTGTTCATCCTGCGGCCGGTGAAGGTCCTGGCGAAGGCGACCGCCAGGCTTGCGGCAGGCGACCTGAGTGTCCGCACCGGTCTCTCTCCCCAGCAGGGGGAGCTGGGCCAGGTGGCCCATGCGTTCGATGAGATGGTCGAATCACTGACCCGGCGTGTGGCTGAGCGCCAGCAAGCGGAGGATGCGCTGCGGGAAAGCGAAGCGCGGTATCGCGCGTTTATCGATGCCACTTCGGACATGGTGTTTGTCAAGGATGATCGGTTTCGGTATCTCATTGCGAACGAAGCCCAGGCGACTTTTTTTGGCAAGGAGCAGATGGATGTCATTGACAAGACGGATTTTGAGTTGATGCCGGCGTACGCGGCCGAAATCTGTCGGGCTTCTGATCTGCAAGCCCTTCAAACCCAGTCGGTGATCGGTGCCGAGGAGCAGCTTGGCGACAGAACCTATGAGGCGACCAAGTTTCCTGTGCCGCTGCAAGGCGACAAAGCTGGCGTCGGCGGCATTATCCGTGACGTCACCGACCGCAAGCGCGCTGAAGCTGCGCTGCGCGATAAGGTCGCGGCGCTGCAAACGCTGGCCGAAATCGACCGCGAGATCAGCGCTGCCTCGGAATTGCAGGTGATCCTCGACCTGGTGTGTCGCCGCGCGACCGCGTTGCTGCGCGTCCCTAAATCTGCTATCGCCCTGATGAGGGCATCGCCGGATGATATGGAGATGGTTTCCAGCGACGGTTTGCGCGATCCAAAGCGCACAGGCGAAGAATTCGCGCATGACTGGCAAGCCGGCATCGTGCGCCGGAGCGATTTGCGCTCGTACGGCGTGGTGTCACAGGCCGACATCCCCACCGATACGCCCTACATGCCCGAATTCCGCGCCCGCGAGGAAGTCCGGGCGCTCGCTCTGGCTCCGCTCGTTGCCGGCGAGCAAGCATTGGGTGCGCTGCTGATCTTCGATACCGTGCCGCACCCGTGGAGCGCGGACGAGATTCAATTGCTCGGCCTGTTAGCGGGGCAGGCCGCCATCGGGATCGAGAAGGCTCGGCTGTATGACGCATTATCTCAAGAGAAAGCGCGGTTAGAGTTGCTCTACGGCCTGCACCAGCAGATCTCCACCAGCTTGGACGTTCACGATGTGGCGCAACAGGCGCTTGACCAGATGTGCGCCCTCGTGGGCGCCCAGTATGGCGTTCTCCTGACGACTGAACCAGGCCGTGATGGCCGTAATTGCCTGCGCCTGGCGGCTGCCTCCGGTTATGATAATACGTCGGTGGAAGCCCTGGACAAGGAGATGGGTCGGCTGGTGCAGGAGGGACTGGAGGGATGGGTGGCAGCGCACCGCCAGTCCGTTCTGCTGGACGATGTCAGGAAGGATCCGCGGTGGGTGTCAGCGCCGGGACGGCACTATAGCGTGCGTTCTGCCTTGAGCGTGCCGTTGATGGCCCGGGGCGAATTGATGAGCGTCTTCACCCTCATGAGCGACCGAGAAGCCTGCTTCAACAAGGAACACCTGAAGGTGGCTGAATCGGTCGCGTCTGTAGTTGCTGCGGCGCTGGCGAACGCCCGGCTCTACCAGGGCGAGCACGAACAACGGGCGCTGGCCGAGGCCCTGCGCGACACCGCGGCCGCGCTGGTCAGCACGCTGGACTTCGACCAGGTGCTCGATCGGATCCTCACCTACGTGGGGCACGTGGTGGCGCACGATGCGGGCACGATTCTGCTCGTCGAACAGGGGATCGCGGCCATTGCGCGCAGCCGGGGCTACGCCGAGCGCGGCCTGGCTTCCGTGGGCGAGATCTGGTTTCCGGTGGCCGAGCGTGCGAACCTGCGGTCTATGTCCGAGAGTGGGCGACCCCTGGTCATCCTGGATACGCGCGCCTATCCCGATTGGGTTGACTTGCCTGAGACGCACTGGATCCGCTCGTATGTCGCCGCGCCGATCCAGGTCAAGGGGCAGGTGG
>Ga0172369_10001639_pt1 | contig 32166 bp, 33 predicted proteins | sample LakKiv25m_FD_114539 | JGI IMG/M metagenome (GOLD analysis project Ga0172369, IMG submission 114539) | Freshwater microbial communities from Kabuno Bay, South-Kivu, Congo - kab_022012_11.25m | ecosystem: Environmental > Aquatic > Freshwater > Lake | place: Democratic Republic of the Congo... | reverse complement strand
GCCTCAACATTAAAATTTGCATTTTATCCAGGATTATTGTATAATAAATTTCTTATGCGAAATGTTTTGACTTTTATAATGGCTGGAGGAAAAGGAGAAAGGCTCTATCCGCTTACCAAGGACAGGGCAAAGCCTGCGGTGCCTTTTGGAGGTATATACAGGATTATAGATTTTACGCTTTCAAACTGCATTAATTCAGGCTTCAGAAAGATCCATGTCCTTACCCAGTATAAATCTTATTCGCTTACAAGGCATATTTCAAGAGGATGGAATGTTTTGAATGAAGAATTGGGCGAATATATAGACGCCATTCCGGCGCAGCAGAGAGTGGATGAACACTGGTATAAAGGCACAGCTGATTCGATTTATCAAAATATATACGCTATTGAAGACGAGAAGCCTAAATATGTGCTGATTCTGGCGGGAGACCATGTTTATAAAATGGATTACAGGGAGATGGTGGAGTTTCATAAAGAAAAGCAGGCAGATCTTACCGTAAGCGTAATAGAGGTCCCAAAGGAAAAGGCGGGGGAATTTGGGATATGCGAAGTTGATAAAGATTCAAGGGTTAAAAATCTTATAGAAAAGCCAAAAAAGCAAATTGAAAAAATAAGTGGCGGGAAATCTGTATATGCTTCAATGGGCATTTATATATTTAATACCAAAGCGCTTGAAAAGGTTCTTGAAAAAAATGCAAAGGACGAGAAATCAAGCCATGATTTTGCAAAAAATATTATTCCTTTGATGCTTTCTTCAGGCAGGGTGTATGCGTATAATTTTAAGGATAAAGAAAAAAACGAGCCCATGTACTGGAAGGATACGGGAAGCATCGACGCGTATTTTGAAGCAAATATGGATTTAATCCAGGTTGTGCCTTCGATGAATTTGTATGACAGGGACTGGCCTTTCAGGACATATCAGGAGCAGTATGGGCCTGCAAAGACAGTTTGGGCGCAAAGGAACAATGGCAGGATAGGCATGGCCTTGAATTCTATTATATCAAATGGTTGCATTATAAGCGGAGGAAGAGTAGAATCCAGCGTGCTTTCTCCTGATGTCCGGATAAATAGTTTTTCAGAGGTTAGCGATTCGATACTCATGGAAGGCGTGGACATAGGAAGGCATGCCAAGGTCAAGAGAACGATCATAGACAAAAATGTGATAGTGCCTCAAAAGATGGAGATAGGATATAATCTGGAGGAAGACAGGAAAAGATTTACTGTAACCGAATCCGGGATAGTAGTAATACCAAAAGGAATGGTGTTGTAGGTGATTAGAAAAGCCACGATAGATGATATAAAGGAAATTCAGGAACTGATAAATTTTTATGCAAAACAGGATCGCATGCTGCCCAGGTCATTGAACGAACTCTATGAGAACATCAGGGACTTTTTTGTATATGAAGAAGATGGAAAGATTTTAGGATGCTGCGGCCTTCATATTGCATGGGAAAATCTTGCTGAAATTAAATCGCTTGCCGTGGATGAATCTAGACAGAAAAAAGGCATAGGGATTATGCTTGTAAAACAAGCCCTGGAAGATGCGAAAAAATTAAAAGTAAAAAGGGTTTTCGCTTTGACCTATGTCCCTTTATTTTTTGAGAAGCTTGGGTTTAAAAGGATAGAACATTCTGCTCTGCCTCATAAGATATGGTCGGAATGCATTAAATGCGTAAAATTCCCTGATTGCGCGGAAAACGCTCTAGCGATAGATATTTAACCAGATAAAAAACCGCGTAAGTCGCCCAGGTAATCTATGCGGTTTAAGGTGATTATTAAAATATGGCATATACAATTACTGAAAAAATATTGCTGGCTCATACTGATAAAAAATCCGTCGCCCCCGGGGATTTTATTTACGCTAGGATAGACCTGGCGCTCGGGAATGACATTACTGCGCCTATTGCGATACAGGAATTTGAGGCAACGGGAGCCATGAAGGTGTTTGACAGGCGCAAGATTGCACTTGTGCCAGATCATTTCACGCCCGCGAAAGACAAAAAAAGCGCGGAACAGGCAAATGTCCTGGCAAGATTTGCGAAGAAACATAAGATAATTAATTATTTTGAAGTCGGCAGGATGGGCGTAGAGCATGCGCTTTTGCCTGAGATAGGGCTTGTAGGCCCTGGCGATTTAATTATAGGAGCGGATTCTCATACCTGTACATACGGGGCGCTCGGGGCGTTTTCAACAGGTATCGGCTCGACTGATTTAGCGGCAGGCTTTATAACAGGATGCGTGTGGCTTAAAGTCCCTGAGACTATAAAGTTTGTATACAGCGGGAAATTAAAACCATGGGTTGGCGGGAAAGATTTGATTTTGCATACTATCGGAGGCATCGGGGTTGACGGCGCTTTATATATGGCGATGGAATTCCAGGGAGAGGCCATAAAGGCGCTTTCCATGGACGACAGATTTTCGATGTGCAATATGGCGATTGAAGCAGGGGGTAAATCGGGAATCATTGAGCCGGATGAGATTACGGAAAAATATATAAGAAGCGAGGGAAGAAAAGTAAAAGGCGTATTCTACAAAAGCGACGAGGGGGCAAGATACCGCAAGGTTATAGAGTATGATGTCAGTAAAATCGAGCCTCAGGTCTCCGCGCCGCATTTACCGAGTAATTCAGCTCCTGTGAGCAGGTTTAAAAAGATAAATATAGACCAGTCTATTATCGGCTCGTGCACAAACGGAAGGATTTCCGACCTCAGGGTAGCCGCTAAAATTTTAAAAGGTAAAAAAGTGAATTCAAGGGTGAGGCTGATAATTATTCCTGCGACTCAGAAGGTTTATTCTCAGGCGGTTAAAGAAGGCCTGGCGGATATATTTTTAAATGCAGGCGGTGTTTTTTCGACTCCGAGCTGCGGCCCGTGCCTTGGAGGCCACTTAGGCATACTTGCAAGCGGAGAAAAAGCCATTGCTACTACAAACAGGAATTTCAGGGGAAGAATGGGCCATCCTGACAGCGAGGTGTATCTGTCGAATCCAGCAGTAGCTGCGGCGAGCGCAATAAAAGGCAGGATTGCGCATCCTGGGGAAATATGATATTCTGTCCAACTTCGCAAGTTGCCCAATTGGGCAACTTGCGAAGTTGGACAGGTAAGGAAATGTATATGAAATTTAAAGGCAAGGTTTGGAAATTCAAAGACGATGTTAATACAGATGAAATAATTCCCGCAAGGTACCTTAATACAATCGACCCAAAGGAATTAGGCTCTCATTGCATGGAGGATATTGACAAGGATTTCTCAAAAAAGATTTCCAAAGGCGATATAATAGTGGCGGGAAAGAATTTCGGATGCGGATCTTCAAGGGAACACGCGCAGATTTCAATAAAAGGCGCAGGTATCTCATGCGTAATTGCAGAAAGTTTTGCCAGGATATTTTTGAGGAACGCAATAAACATGGGCCTTCCCATACTGGAGATCGAAGACATAAGAGGAATAAAAGAAGGCGATTACTTAGAGGTGGATTTAAGCAGCGGTTCTGTTATGGATCTTACGGAACATAAAGAACACAAAGCGAAATCGCTTCCAAAGTTTATACAGGAAATAATAAAATCCGGCGGTCTTTTAAATTGGATAAAGAGGAGGAAGTTAGATGCAAAGCAAGCGGAGTAAGGAGTATAAGATAGCTGTAATAGGAGGAGACGGAACAGGGCCTGAGGTTGTAAGAGAGGGGTTAAAGGTATTAGCTGCGATAAGTAAAATTCATGGATTTAAATATGAAGCGATAGAATACGACCTTGGCGGGGCCAGGTATTTAAGAGCGAAAGAACTTGTCCCTGATTCTGTTTTAAAAGAGCTGTCCAGGATGGATGCGATATATCTGGGAGCCATAGGGCATCCGGATGTTAAGCCAGGCATACTGGAGCAGGGCATTCTTTTAAAACTCAGGTTTTCCCTGGACCAGTATATTAACTTGAGGCCTGTAAAACTTTATAATGCCGATTTCTGCCCTTTGAAAAATAAAAAGCCGGAAGATATCGACTTTGTAGTGGTGAGGGAAAATTCCGAAGGGCTTTATAAGGGGCTGGGCGAGTTTCAGAAAAAAGGCACCAGCGAAGAGGTTGCAATACAGATTTCTCATAACACAAGAAAAGGCGTTGAACGCTGTCTCAGGTACGCGTTTGAATATACAAGGAAGAGAAATAGAGATAAGAAATTAACGCTTTGCGGAAAGACAAACGTTCTTACATTCGCCTGGGACCTGTGGCAGAGGGCGTTCAATGAAGTGGCCGGCGAGTATAAAGATATCACTACCAACTACGCTCATGTGGACGCTACTACAATGTGGTTTGTAAAAAATCCGGAATGGTTTGACGTAATCGTGACTGACAATATGTTCGGGGATATCATTACTGATTTAGGCGCAATGATCCAAGGCGGTATGGGAATTGCGGCAGGGGGAAACATAAACCCGAAAGGCGTTTCAATGTTTGAGCCTATAGGAGGTTCAGCGCCTAAATACACAGGCAAAAATGTTATTAATCCTCTGGCAGCTATCTGCGCAGTCGGAATGATGCTGGAAAATTTACAAGAAGAAGAAGCGGCAAAACAGATAGAAGACGCTGTTATAAAAATAGCGAAAACAAAATTAAAATCATTGGCAGCCGGCAAGATGGGGTATTCCACGACAGAGGTCGGAGATTTGGTAGTGAAAAACCTGTAATCTGGTTTAAAAGTTAAGGTTTAAAATTAAATAGGCGGAAAAAATGAACAAAAAATATAATGTTGCGGTTGTAGGAGTAGGCGTAGTAGGGATAGAGATGTTGAAGGTTTTGAAAGAGAGGCATTTTCCTGTCGGAAAATTAAGCGTTTTGGCCCGTTCAGCCAGGAATATAAATGTGGACGGTGTTACGTACCCTGTGCAGGCGATTTCCAATGAAGCGTTTGAAGGGATGGATATCGCTTTGTTTGCAGGTACAGAAGGAGAAAAGGGCGCAGCCACTGTTTACGCTAACGAGGCGGTAAAAAGAGGCGCCGTTGTAATTGATAACGGTGCGGATTTCAGGATGGATCCCAAGGTACCGCTTGTAGTGCCGGAAGTTAACGCTAAAGATGTGAAAAAACATAAAGGCATAATAGCGAATCCAAACTGCTCTACCATACAAATGGTCGTTGCGTTATGGCCTATTTATAAAAACGCAGGCTTAAAAAGGGTGATAGTGACTACCCTGCAGGCTTCATCAGGGGCGGGCAAGTCAGCTGTTGAGCAATTAAAAGAAGAAAACTCAAAAATTGCAGAAGGCGGATATTCCAATATTCAGGTAGAAGTGGATAACAGGGCAATGCCGCAGCAGCTGGCGTATAACGTGTTCCCGCACATTGGAGGATTCAGCGATTTTGACTACACAAGTGAAGAGTGGAAGCTGGTAAAAGAGACCCACAAGATCATGCATGATGATAAAATAAATATTTCCGCTACTACTGTCAGGGTGCCTGTAAGGACAGGGCATTCCGAAGCTGTTTATATCGAAACCGACAAAAACATTACTCCTGAAGAGGTTAAGAATATCCTTTCTTCCTCCAGCGGCATAGTACTAGTAGACGATCCTCAAAACAACCTTTACCCTATGCCAAAAGATACAGAAGGCAAAGACGAAGTCTTTGTAGGCCGCATAAGAAAAGACCCGTTTGTGAAGAACGGATTATGGCTCTGGGTGGTATCCGATAATCTGCGTAAAGGTGCCGCTACAAATGCTGTCGAGATCGCGGAATGCGTAATATCAAATTAATAATCGAATATGACGGCGCATATTTTAACGGGTGGCAGGCGCAACGGACCGCAGGTAAAAAATTAAAAACTGTACAGGAAGAGATAGAAAAGGCCGCTAAAAAACTTTTCGGCAGAAAAATCTCTCTCATAGGTGCTTCCAGAACTGATTCAGGTGTCCATGCAAAAGAACAAACTGCGAATTTTAGGATAGATTCAAAACTCCCTTTGTATAATATCAAAAACGGCCTGAATAGCTATTTAGGCCGCAGGATTTCAATAATTTCTGCAGAAGAAGTTCCGCTAAAATTTCATTCCAGAACAGATTCCATAGGGAAATTATATAGGTATACCATAGTTAACAGAAGATCGCGGTCGCCTTTATCCGAGAAACATTCCGCATTTGTGCCGTATGACCTTGATGTAACTGCAATGAGAAAAGCAGCCATGCACCTTGTCGGCAAAAAAGATTTCAAGTCATTCCAGACCAGCGATAAAAAAGAAAAATACTCGATACGGACGGTTAAAAAAATAGAAATAATTTCAAGGCCCCCTATTATGGAGATCCATATCCAGGCAGACGGATTTTTATATAATATGGCCAGGAACATCGCAGGTACTTTGATCGAAGTAGGAAGAGGCAGGTTCAAACCGGAAAGAGTAAAAGAGATTTTGGAAAAAAAGCACAGGCCCCTAGCGGGCCGGACCGCTCCGGCAAAAGGCCTGTGCTTAGAAAAAGTTTTTTATTAATGTTGGGATCCTTGAATCTATGGGATATGATATTGCTTTAAAAAAAGCATGGGACGCATTAGAGGACATAAATAGAGGAGAGAGGTATCTTAAATTCCTGAATAATGAATATGAGATAGATTATATAGAGAGGAACATTATTTCCATATCAAGTAACGCTTCGGCAAAAGATTATTATAAATTGTTAATCCTCCATTATCTTACAAATGAAAACAGAGCCCTTAAGACAACCGAAAACAGCTGGATATCATTTAAAGAACTGGATGGCGGAGAAGCGTATTTTCCGGCATTTAAAAACAGGGCGATAGGGCCTATTTTAAAAAAATACGGAGATAATCCTGCAGGCATATATGAACGGGCCAAGCCTTTTGGCGCAAAAAAAATAGATACTGGCACTGCAGGTATATCAATAAACGCATTCCCAAAAATAAAAATAGCTGTCATTCTCTGGGCAAAGGATGATGAGTTTTCCGCAGATTGCAATATGCTTTTCAATCCGGAGATAAAAGATATCTTCCCAACGGAAGACGTGGCTGTTCTGGGAGGCATAACCGCTTTTTTATTGTAATCGCACATAAACTTGACAAACTGACAATGTTAGTTTTGTCAACATTATGCATGGCCCTCGGGGCATAAACTTGACCCCTCGCCCCGATAAATCGGGGCTCGGGATTCGCTTAAACGAACCTCATAATAAAAGATGCCATGGCTATAAAGCTGTGGCGCTTCACAAAACTAACGTTGTCAGAGTGTCAAGTTGTTGGGGGGGGTGTGTGGAAAAGGTTTTTTATGAGATAGATCCGTTTAATAGGCTTATTGCGGGTAACCTGCCTGGCGGCAGGAGCTCGGGAGTTAAAAAATTCCGCCGGGTGATTTATGGAAAATTCAGCATAGGTGAAGATAACTCGCTTTTCTATGAAGTCAATAAGTCCCAGGGCATAGATGTCCCGCAAAAGATAAAGTTTTCAGGCAGATATTCTTTAGATAAAAGCCATAATCTCATAATTACGCTGGATAAATGGAATAATCAGTGCGAGGGAAACAGGCTTGCTTTAAAGGCTAAAATAATAGATGCAAAAAGCAATGAGATCTCATTGCTGGTAAGGTCAAAGGCCAGTGAGAATAAAAGCCTGACCTATATAATGAAGCTTTATGGTTCATGGCAGGCTGACAAGCATAACAGGCTTACGTTCGGAGTTGAAAAAGATATGGGTGATACGGATAGTTTGACTCTATCCGGCGCCTGGGATATAAATAAAAATAACGAGATAGTTTACAGGCGCGGCAAAGATTCTCATGTTATTACTTTTAAAGGCCACTGGGATATTGCCGGCAAACGCAGGGTCAGCTATATGCTGGATAAAAGATTGAATTCAGGATTTAGTTTTAAATCTTCTCTTGGCGGATTGGCTCCGAAGGGCAGGGAAACGTATGTAACTTTTGATGTGGGTATAGGCGTTTCTGACGCAAGGAAGCTGCACAGGAAAGTTATCTTGTCAGGCAAATGGAAAATCAGCAAGACCGCAGAGCTTATCCTGGAAACATCAGACGTCGAAGAAGGCGGGGCGGCTTTGAGATTTACAAAAGAGATGTTCGACAAAAATGGCCTGGCCTATATAGAATCCAAGCTTAAAGACGATGAGCGTTTCATAGGCGGCGGCATAACCTTTAAATGGTGAGAGAAAGGAAAAAATGGATAATAACAGTTTAATAAAACCTGACTTGCAGTTTTCTATCGTATGTGACAGCATAAGAAGGGAAGATAATGGGAAGATGATGTTCATAGGCATATTCGAGGTAATAGGCGCCAAGAATTTTCCAGTCACCCACAACGAACTGTTTATTGCCAACAGGTGGATCAAAGGCATGGGCAGTTTTACGGAAAGGACAAAGATTATAAATTCAAAAGATAATAAAGTCGCAGTAGAGACAAGGGATGTGAGTTTTGAGCTTAAGGCGATAGAATCCAGCCATACAGTAATATCGAAATTTATGAATATAGTATTTCGCGAACCTGGAAAATACCAGATAGAGGTTTTATTAAACAATGAAGTTGTAAGGAGTTATCCTTTAATAATAACGCAGGAGCAGTTAACATAGGCCTCTTGATTATGCTTGAAGATTGTGATAAAATTACGCCATTATGCGAGTAGGAATGTATTACAGCAATAACGATGTGCGCGTGGAAGAAAAACCAAAGCCAAAAATAGGGCCTGGCGAACTTCTCGTTAAAGTAAACTCAAGCGGCATATGTGGCACGGATGTAGTTGAGTGGTATCGCCGCAATAGAGTACCTCTTGTTTTAGGACATGAAATAGCAGGCGAGATCGTGGAGGCGGCGAAAGACGTAAAGAAATACAAGACAGGTGACAGAATCTCCGCGTCGCATCACGTCCCATGCAATACCTGCCATTATTGCCTGGCGGGCCATCATACAGTCTGCGATACGCTTCGTAAAACAAGTTTTGACCCGGGAGGCTTTGCGGAATTTTTGAGAATCCCTGCAATAAATGTCGAAAAAGGAGGCGTATATTTATTGCCAAAGGATATATCTTTTGAAGAAGCAACCTTTATAGAGCCATTGGCCTGTGTCTTGCGCAGCCAGAAACGTTCAGGCTATAAAAAAGGCCAGACAGTTTTGGTTATAGGCAGCGGCATTTCAGGGCTTTTGCATATCCAGCTGGCAAAGGCGCGTTCATTTGGAAAAGTAATAGCCACTGATATAAATGATTACAGATTAAAAATGGCCTCTCAATTCGGGGCGGATTTAACCATACATGCTAAAGAGGATATACCTGAAGAGGTAAAGAAAGTTAATGATAACAGGCTGGCTGACCTGGTTATTTTATGTACAGGCGCAAGACCAGCTATTGAACAGGCGCTTAAGTCAGTAGGCCGCGGAGGCACGATTTTATTTTTTGCTTCAACTGAGGAAGGGCTTACTTTTTTATTATCTGTAAATGAGTTTTTCTGGAAAAATGAAGTAACACTTACTTCGAGCTATGCGGCAAGCCCCCAGGAACACCTGGACGCGCTTAAACTTATCCGCGATAAAAAAATAAATGTAAAAAGTATGATCACACATTGCCTTGGCTTGAATGAAATTCAAAAGGGTTTTAAACTTGTCAGCGAGGCAAAGGAATCGATGAAGGTTATAATAGAACCGCAGAGATAAATAGAAAAGGTCCCTCGTCCCGAGACGCCAGCAAGTAAAAATGATGCGTCGAGAGGCTCGGGATCGAATTTTGCTTCGCAAAATTTGGGAGGATTTTATGGATTGGGGGATGAAAAACAGGATTTCGCAGATAATAAAGCCTGAGACAGGCAAAACCGTAATGCTTGCAGTTGACCATGGTTATTTTTTGGGGCCTACAACAGGGCTTGAAGAGCCGCGTAAAATAATAGCTGAATTATTGCCTTACGCTGATTCATTGATGCTCACCAGAGGTATATTGCGCACATCAGTGGATCCTGGAATTTCTACGCCTATTGTCTTAAGGGTATCAGGGGGGAATAGTATAATAGGCGATGAGCTTTCAAATGAAACAGTAACTGTTTCAATAAAAGATGCCGTGCGGCTTAATGTCAGAGCGGTGGCGCTATCCATATATGTGGGCGGGAAATACGAACATCAGACATTGAAAAACCTTGCTGCGCTGATAAGCGAATGCGAAGAATATGGGATTCCTGTTCTGGCTGTTACTGCGGTAGGCAAAGAAATGGCAAGGGATGCAAAATACCTGAGCCTTGCCTGCAGGATTGCAGCTGAACTTGGTGCGCATATGGTAAAAACGTATTACTGCGAAGATTTTGAAAAGGTTGTAAGGAGCTGCCCTGTTCCTGTGGTTATTGCAGGAGGTAAAAAAATACCCGAAAAAGACGCGCTTGAACTAGCTTCCAGCGCAATCAAGCATGGCGCAGCCGGGGTTGACATGGGCAGGAATATATTCCAATCCTGTGACCCGGTAGGCATGATAAAAGCGGTCAGAAGCATTGTTCATGAAAATGTAAGTGCGAAAAAAGCCTACGAGACTTTGAAAATATAGCATATAATTTCAAATCCGTCCTATTTTGCATACCATAGCCTCACCGATAGTCAAATTTTTGGCCGGAGGTTAAAATTTACTTGATAGCATAGGAAAGTATATCAATCTTTTTAATCTCAAAATTGGCTAAAGTGTGATTTCTTGACCCGCCACAAAGATTGGCGGGTCTGCGGAAAATCTGTTAAAGTCTCTGCCGAAGGGCAGATTTTCCTTGACAATATCGGGTTTTATGGTAAAATCTAACCTTCTCATAATCGGAGTCAATATGAAGACCAGTCTTGTAACAAAAAAAGAAATAGACAGAAAACATTACATTATAGATGCCGAGAACCAGATTCTTGGCAGGCTTGCGGTAAAAGCGGCAATGCTATTGAGCGGAAAACGCAAAATAGAGTATACCTCTAATGTGGATAACGGAGATTTTGTAATTGTTGTAAACGCAGCTAAGATAACTGTGACAGGTACTAAACTTCAGGCAAAGACTTATACAAGTTTTTCTGGTTACCCGGGAGGGTTCAAGATAAAGACTCTGGAAAGGGTTTTAAAGACGCATCCTGCGGAAGCCATAAGGCATGCCGTCAAGGGGATGCTTCCAAAAAATAAATTAGGTTCCAGAATGATCACAAGGTTAAAAATTTACGCAGGATCTGAGCATCCGCATGCTGCTCAGAATGCCGAAAAATAACATAAAGGATCAATTAAATGACAGAGCAGAATATAATCAGGGCCACAGGAAGGCGAAAACGGGCAATTGCCCGCGTCCGGTTATTGACGGGAAGTGGCGAGATAGAAATCAATAAGAAGTCTCTGGAAGAATATTTTGAAAGGCCTACTCTTAAGATGATCGTTATGCAGCCGATACAGGCTGCAAATGTTGGAAATAAATTTAATATAATTGCGACTGTAGTAGGCGGAGGCAAATCCGGCCAGGCAGGCGCATTAAGGCACGGTATTTCCAGGGCCCTGGCGCTTACCAGCGAAGAGTTAAGGGTTTTATTGAGGAAGAAAGGTTTTCTCACAAGAGACCCCAGGAAAAGAGAGAGAAAGAAATACGGCCAGAAAGGAGCTCGCAAGAGGTTCCAGTGGACTAAGAGATAATTTTGTAAGGGACGGTTTCGATCATCCCTTACGATTAGGATAAATTTATAGACGCCTATCCGGTCATTTTCCGACGAGAAATAAATTGACAGGATAGGCGTTTTTGTTTATAATCTTAATATTCTATATTATGGAGGGGCAATATGTTAAAAATTGGCATAATGGGCTCAAGCGGTTTTGCAGGGGAAGAGCTGATAAAAATTTTACTCGCTCATCCTGAGGTTAAAATCACAGCCCTGGCGGCAAAGATAGAGAAAACGCATGTCTCAAAAATGTATCCGTGGGCGAATGGCATGCTTGATTTGGATTCTTATGATATGAGCGCAGAAGAGGTCGCTAAAATTACAGACGCTGTATTCTTGGCGTTGCCTCACAAGATTTCAATGGATTTTGCGCCTTGTCTTCTAAAACAGGGCAGGAAGGTAATAGATCTAAGCGCTGATTTCAGAATAAAGGATAAGGCTGTATACGAGAAATGGTATGAGATAAAACACGAATGCCCCGAATATTTGAAGAAAGCGGTATACGGGCTTCCTGAATTATACAGGAAAGATATAAAGGATGCGGATTTAATAGCTAACCCCGGGTGTTATCCTACGAGTATTATTTTAGGCTGTGCACCTTTATTAAAAAAGAAAATAGCAGAGACGGATTATATTATATGCGACTCTAAATCAGGAGTAAGCGGCGCAGGAAGGACTCCTACACAGGCGCTTATGTTTACCGAGATAGCTGTCAATAGTTTCAGGCCGTATAAAGTAAATTTTCACAGGCATATGCCTGAGATAGACCAGGAATTAAGCAGTTTGAGCGGCGCAAAGGTAGAGGTAAATTTTACCCCGCATCTTGTTCCGATGGAAAGAGGGATACTGAGCACTATTTATCTGAAGGTTGCTAAAAAGATAAATACAAAAGAAACGCTTAAGATGTACAAGGATTTTTATAAAGGCGAGTATTTTGTAAGGGTGCTGGAAGAAGGGGTTTTACCTGACACGAAAAATGTCGTAAGATCGAATTTTTGCGACATAGGCATAAAGGCTTTTCCTGAAAGGTCATTGGTCGTAGTTATGACAGCTATCGATAACCTGGTGAAAGGCGCCAGCGGCCAGGCAATACAGAATATGAATATAATGTATGGGTTTGATGAGAAGACAGGACTTTAAAAAGCTTTAAGCTGTAAGATGTTAGCTTAAAACTCAAAGCTTATGGCTTATATCTTTAAAGGGAGTTATGAAAATAATTAAAGGCGGGGTGACAACTCCAAAGGGTTTTTTAGCAGGGTCGGCAAGCTGTGGCATAAAGAAAAGCGGCAAGACAGACCTTGCTTTATTATTTTCTACATCGCCGTGCGTGGCTACAGGTACGTTTACAACCAACAAGGTAAAATCAGGCTCTGTTGTTCTGTGCATGCAGCGGATAGCCAAAGGCGTTAGCCAGGGGGTTATTGTAAATAGCGGTAATGCCAATTGCTGTGTTGGTAAAAAAGAAATAGAAGATGCCATGGAGATAACAGAAGAAGTAAGCGCAAGGCTGGGTATTAAAAAAAATCTGATGCTTATGGCCTCCACGGGTATTATAGGAAGGCCTTTGCCTGCGGGAAAAATTAAAAGCGGTTTAAGCTCTCTAATTAACGACCTATCCCCGTCAAATGGCACGAAGTTTGCAAAAGCCATAATGACTACAGACACTGTACATAAAGAGATTGCCGTTAAGATAAATATAAAAGGCAGAGAGATAATAATTGCAGGCGCTGTTAAAGGCGCCGGCATGATATGCCCGAATATGGCTACCATGCTAGCGTTTTTTACAACAGACGCTGCGATAAAAAAGAAAGCCTTGAATCAGGCGTTTAAAGAATCTATCTACGATTCTTTTAACAAGATAACTGTTGACGGAGACATGAGCACGAATGACTCCGCTATCATATTCGCTAACGGCCAGGCTGGAAACAGCGTTATAAAAAATAATACAAGAGATTACACCGCTTTTCTTGACGCCATCAAATTTGTAACAAAAGAGCTTTCCAGGAAGATAATACTGGACGGAGAAGGGGCTACGAGATTCGTCGAGATTATCGTAAAAGGCGCTAAGACAGAAAATACTGCAGGGCGCGTTGCAAGACATATAGCAAATTCAAACCTTGTAAAGACGATGATAGCGGGCGGGGATCCTAACTGGGGCCGTATCGCTGCCAGCGCAGGCTCTAGCGGGACTGATATAACCCCGGCCTGTATGGATATTTATTTTGGGAATGTTTTAGTAATGAAGAATGGCGCAGGCGTAAATGTTTCCGGGGGTTTGCTTTTAGGTATATTTAAGAAAAAAGAGATAAAGATTATAGTAGATCTTAAGTCGGGTAAATTTTCAGACAGGGTCTGGACGTGCGATTTTACCGAAAAGTACGTAAGAATAAATGCAGAATATGAAACTTAAGAATGGTCAACCTGCCAGGTTACCCACAATTGGGTAACCTGGCAGGTTGACCATGGTATAAAAGATTATGGAAAAAGCAATTAAAAAAGCTGATGTGTTAATAGAGGCTTTGCCGTATATAAAATCTTACAGCGGCAGGATATTTGTTATTAAATACGGCGGAAGCGCCCTTGTAAACCCTGATATTAAAAAAGGCGTATTGCAGGATATCGTTTTTATGAGCTATGTCGGTATAAGGCCTGTGCTTGTCCACGGCGGAGGGCCGTTTATAAACGAGGAATTCAGAAGGCTTGGCAAGAAAGTAGAATTCAGCGAGGGCTTAAGGGTAACTACAAAAGAAGAGGTTAAGATAGTTGATAGCGTTCTATCCAGAGTGAATGAGAATATAGTAGCTGATATAAAAATTCTGGGCGGCAGGGCTGTAAGCATGAATACCTTAAAGAAGAATGTGATAGTAGCGAAGCCGCATGAAGATTCAACGAGGCTTGGGTTTGTGGGAGATATAGATAAGGTAAATTCTGATGTTATAAGGAATGCTGTAAGGCCCAGAACGATACCTGTTATTTCTCCTGTAAGCGCCGGGGGAGACAAAGAACTTTACAATATTAATGCTGACGATGTTGCTTCAGAGATAGCTATGGCTGTAAAGGCGGTGAAACTGGTATTACTTACCGATGTGAAGGGTATAATGAGGCATAAGGGCGATGAAAGTACTCTTATTTCAACCCTTGCAATGAAGGATGCGGATATCCTTATAAAACGGAAGATTATCCAGAGCGGAATGATTCCGAAGGTGAAGGCGTGCATGAACGCCTTAAGCGCAGGGGTTTCAAAAACGCATATTATAGATGGAAGAATTCCGCATAGCCTGCTTCTGGAAATTTTTACAGACAAAGGCATCGGAACAGAGATAGTTAAAGATAAATAACTGCATAAATTTGACAAACTGACAATGTAAGTTTTGTCAAGTTTATTGGTATGAGGAAAGGGGCAAGTGGAGATGGATACTAAGGAAGTGATAGCGCAATATGATAAGTATGTAATGTCGACTTACGGCAGGATTCCGACAGTTATTGTAAAGGGTAAGGGTCTTAAAGTGTGGGACCTGGACGGGAATGAATACCTGGACTTTTTTCCCGGATGGGCAGTTACCGGGCTGGGCCATTGCCATTCCAGGGTAGTGAATGCTGTAAGAAATTACCTTAAAAAGATAATCCATGTATCCAACAATTATTACAATGTGCTTCAGGGTAAGCTTGCCCAGAAGATAATAGAGAATTCTTTTGAAGGAAAAGTTTTTTTCTGCAATAGCGGGGCAGAGGCAAATGAAGGTGCAATAAAATTAGCAAGATCTTACGGTAACTCCTCAGGCTCCAGGTATGAGATTATCACCATGGAAAATTCTTTTCATGGAAGGACGCTGACTACAATAACAGCTACTGCTCAGCCGAAATACCAGAAAGGGTTTGAGCCGCTGCCTTTGGGCTTTAAATACGTGGCTTTTAATGACTTGAAGGCAGTTGAGAATGCCATTACAGATAAGACAATAGCTATAATGCTTGAGCCTATCCAGGGAGAAGGCGGTATAAATGTAGCAAGCGAAAGCTATATAAAAGCGCTAAGAGACCTTTGCAACAAGAAAGATTTAATCCTTATTTTTGATGAGGTTCAAACAGGGATGGGCAGGACCGGAAAAATGTTTTGTTTTGAACATTACGGTATAACACCGGATATTATGACCCTGGCTAAAGCCTTGGGCGGGGGATTGCCTATAGGAGCAATGGTCGCGGGTAAAAAATTTGCGGATGTTTTGAAACCAGGGATGCACGCATCTACATTCGGAGGAAGCCCTATTGCATGCAGCGCAGCGTTAGCTGTTTTTGAAGCCATACAAAAAGAAGGGCTGCTTTCAAATACGGTTAAAATGGGCGGGTATCTTTTGGAGCAGCTTAATGAATTAAAAAAGAAAAAACCTGTTATAAAAGAAATAAGAGGCAAAGGCCTTATGATGGGGGTGGAACTTACTATTCCTGGGAAAGATATAGTGGAAAAATGTCTTAAAGAAGGGCTTTTAATTAATTGCACACATGATAAGGTATTAAGGATAATGCCTGGGATGATAGTGACGAAGAAACAGATAGACAGGGCAATAAGGATCCTGGATAAAGTTATTTAATTAACCTGTACGGGTAGGGACGGCAGATATGAAAAAGGATTTATTGGCGATTAATGATTTAAGCGTAGCCGAGATAAACGAGATACTTAAATTAGCGGGCGAACTAAAAGAAAAGAGGCAGAGTTTCGGCGAGCCTCTTAAGGGAAAGACACTTGGCCTTATATTTGAGAAGCCGTCTAACAGGACCAGGGTTTCTTTTGAGGTGGGGATAACGGAACTTGGAGGCCATGCGATATATCTCGGCTCATACGAGATAGACCTCGGGAAGAGGGAGTCTCCGGAGGACGTGGCAAAGGTTCTTTCGAGATACCTGAATGGCATTATTGCGAGAACTTTTTCGCATAAAACGGTTGTAGAACTTGCAAAGCATTCTTCGATACCTGTAATAAATGGGCTAACTGACTATCAGCACCCTTGCCAGGCGCTGAGCGATTTGTTTACCATTAAGGAAAAGAAGGGCCTGGATAATATCACGGTGGCTTTTATCGGGGATGGAAATAATGTGCTCAATTCGCTTTTATATATATGCCATAAGGTGGGCATAAAGATCCGCGCTGCCTGCCCTAAAGGATATGCCCCCGGCAAAGATGTATTGAAAGACGTAGCCGGTTCCGCAGTAATAGTTGATTCTCCGGCCGAAGCCGTAAAAGGCGCGGATGTTATTTATACAGATGTATGGACCAGCATGGGCCAGGAAAAGGAATACAGGAAAAGATTAAAGGTGTTCAAAAAATATCAGGTGAATTCCGAGCTCGTAAAACTCGCCAATAAAGACGCTGTAGTTTTACATTGCCTGCCTGCGCACAGGGGCCAGGAAATTACAAGCGAAGTAATGGACAGCGTATCGTCTGCGATTTTGGACCAGGCGGAGAACAGGCTTCACGTGCAAAAAGCGATATTGATAAAGTTGTTAAAATAGGATACCATTTCCGTTCGGCGAACAGGAATGGTGCGAGGAGAAAAGATGAATAAAAAAGTTGTTCTTGCATATTCAGGCGGATTGGATACGTCTGTTGCAGTGGCGTGGCTTGCCGACAAGGGTTATGACGTAATTGCCTATATGGCTGATGTGGGCCAGGGAGGGGATTACGATAAGTTAAAGAAAAGGGCCATACTGGCAGGCGCTTCAAAAGTTATTGTCGAAGATCTCAAGGAAGAGTTTGCGAAGGACTTTGCTTTTATGTCTTTAAAGTCAGGTGCAGTTTACGAATCCAGGTATCTTCTGGCAACAGCGCTTTCCAGGCCTATTATCGCAAAAGGCCTTGTGAAAGTTGCAAAGAAAGAAAAAGCAGATTCTGTTGCGCACGGCTGTACAGGGAAAGGAAATGATCAGGTAAGGTTTGAGGTAACGGTTATGGCCCTTGCTCCTGAATTAAAAATAATAGCCCCTCTCAGGGAATGGCATATGTATTCCAGAGAAGAGGAGATAGAATACGCTAAAGAAAATAATATACAAATAGATACCACAAAGAAAAGCCCTTACAGCCTGGATAAGAATATCTGGGGCATGAGCATAGAATGCGGCATCCTGGAAGACCCGTGGAATGAGCCGCCGGAAGACGGTTATCAAATGACGGTAAGCCCTGAAAGGGCGCCTTCAAAACCTTCGTATGTAGAGATTGAATTCAAAAAAGGAGTGCCTGTTAAGCTTAACGGAAAAAAGTATGATCCGGTTTCTCTGGTATTGAAATTAAACGAGATAGGCGGAAAAAATGGAATTGGAAGGACTGACATGGTGGAGAACAGGCTTGTAGGAATAAAATCAAGAGAGATCTACGAAGCGCCAGGGGCGTGGATTTTATATAACGCTCACAAAGACCTGGAAAGCCTTGTGCTGGATAGGGAGATCCTGCATTTTAAAGAAAACATGGCCTTGAAATACGCGGATATTATTTATTATGGTTTATGGTTTACGCCTTTAAAAAAGGCGTTGGACGCTTTTGTAGATGAAACGCAGAAGCATGTTACAGGCACTGTAAAGGTAAAATTATTAAAAGGCGTTGCGAGCGTTATTTCCAGAAAATCGCCGCACTCATTATATAAAAAAGAGATGGCAACTTATGATAAAGGCGACAAGTTCGACAGGTCTATAGCCGAAGGGTTTATAAAGGTGTGGGGGATGCCGTATAAAAAGCTTTAAGCCTTAAGCAATAAGCTATAAGCAAAAAAACTATTCTTATGGCTTAAAACTTGCAGCTAAAAATGGAGCTTAACATGTCAAAGATGTGGGGCGGAAGATTTAACAAAAAGACAAATCCTTTAGTGGAAGAATTTACAAGGTCAATCCAGTTTGATAAAAAATTAGCTGAATATGACTGCATCGGCAGTATCGCGCATGCTAAAATGCTCGGCAAGTGTAATATTATAGCTAAAAAAGATGCAGCCAGGATTGTTTCCGGCTTGAATTCAATTTTAAGCCAGATTAAAAAAGGGTTGTTTAAAATTGACTATTCCGTAGAGGATATTCATACTCTTATACAGAATGCATTGGATAAAAAAATAGGTAAATCAGCCGGGATGCTGCATACTGCAAGAAGCAGGAATGACCAGGTATCTCTTGATATCAGGATGTATTGTAAAAAAGAGATAAGCTCTATAATAGGGCTGATAAACGGTCTCAAATCTTCAATAAAAGGATTCTCGAAAAAAAATATGGATGTGATAGTGCCAGGCTTTACGCATCTTCAAAATGCCCAGCCAGTACTACTGAGCCATCAAATGCTGGCTTATTGTCAGATGCTGGGGAGGGATATAGACAGGCTTAATGGTAGCAAGATGAGGATTGATGTTTTGCCTCTCGGGTCATGCGCGATAAGCGGCACAAGCTTGGCGATAGACAGGAATTTTGTAGCCAAAGAGCTTGGCTTTTCAAAGGTTTCTTCCAATAGTATGGACGCTGTGAGCGACAGGGATTTTGTTATAGAAATTATATCCAGCCTCGCAATCCTGGGGATGCATCTTTCCAGACTTTCAGAAGACATTATCATCTGGAATTCTCAGGGCTACGGCCTTGTAGATATAGGAGATGAATTCTCTACAGGCTCAAGCATGATGCCGCAGAAGAAAAATCCTGATGTCCTGGAGCTGGTAAGAGGTAAATGCGGAACGCTTTACGGCAGCCTCGTGGAGATTATGACTGTGATGAAAGGCCTTCCGCTTACGTATAACAGGGATATGCAGCTGGATAAGGAGCCTTTATTTAAATCAATAGATGTTGCACAAAGTTCTCTGAAGATTTTAACGGAGTTGTTTAAAAACCTGAAGGTTAATGAAGGCAGGGCAAGCGAGCTTTTACAGGATGAATCTATTTACGCAACAGATATAATGGAATATCTTGTAAAAAAAGGCGTTCCATTGAAAGATAGCCATGATATCGTAGGCAAGATTGTCGCGTACGCTCTCGAGAGGAAACTGAAACTCTCCGAGGTTCCATTGAGAGACCTGAGATTTTTCAGTTCAAAATTTAATAAAGACGTTTACGGACTTTTGGATGCTAAAAAATCAGTGAATTTAAAAAACTCTTTTGGCGGCACAAGCCCTAAACAGGTAAGGAAACAATTAGAAAATGCATGATTTTAGTTACAAACATAATAGCCTTTATTGCGAATCAGTCAATATGGAAGAACTTGCTAAAAAATATGGCACGCCGCTTTATGTCTACAGCCGCAATACGCTTGTAAGCCATTACAAAAAAATAAAAGAGGCCTTTAGTCCGGTCAATCCATTGATATGTTTTTCAATGAAGGCTAATTCAAATCTGGCAATATGCAAAGCCCTGGTAAAAGAAGGCTCTGGTCTGGACATTGTCTCAGGGGGAGAACTTTACAGGGCGTTTAAAGCAGAAGCGCCTTCCAGGAAAATCGTATATGCAGGCGTTGGGAAAACAGAAAAAGAAATAGAGGCAGCTATAAGACACCACATATTTTTCTTTAACGTTGAATCAATCCCTGAGCTCGAACTGATAAATAAAATAGCCGGAAGGTTTGGTATACGGCAGAAGGTAGCGATCCGCATTAATCCTGATATAAAAGTAAGGACCCATAAATACATTATAACAGGCCATGGCGAGAATAAATTCGGCATTGATTTTGAAACAGCAAGAAAGATATTTCTTGAGAGAAACAGGTATAAAAACCTGAACATATCAGGTGTTCATATACATATTGGTTCGCAGATAATGGAAGACAAGCCTTTTCTCAGGGCTATAAAAAAGATAGTAGATTTTATAAAAGGCCTGGAAAGTCGAGGCGTAAGCGTACGATGGCTTAATATAGGCGGCGGGCTTGGGATAATTTATTCCAAAGAAAAGCCGCAGACTGCCAAAGAATATGCAGCTTCAGCGCTGCCTATCCTTAAAAAGATAAAAGCTAGTATTATCCTGGAGCCTGGCAGATTTATTGCAGGCAATGCAGGGGCGCTTGTAACAAGAGTTCAATATATAAAAGAGACTCCCAGCAAAAACTTTGCGATAGTGGATGCCGGGATGAATGATCTTATAAGGCCTAGCCTTTATGGGGCGTATCATGAAATATTACCTGTAAGGTCGCATTATTATTCAGATTCAAAAGACATCAGGGTTTTTGACGTGGTAGGACCTATCTGTGAAAGCGGAGATTTTTTAGGCAAGAATAGAAAATTTATAGGCCTTAAAGACGGAGATCTATTGAGTGTCATGGGTGCTGGAGCGTATGGCTTCAGCATGGCCAGCAATTATAATTCAAGGCCCAGGGCCTGCGAGGTAATGGTAGAAAGCTCTAAAGCAAAACTCATAAGACGCAGAGAAACATACGAAGACCTGATACACACGGAAATCTAAAGATCTTGACATTCTGACAATGTTAGTTTTGTCAAGTTTATGGGGATTTGAATAAATGAAAAGATTGAATTTTACGAAAATGGTTGGCGCCGGGAATGATTTTGTGGTAATCGATAATGGCTTAAAACTCAGGAGCCAAAAATTTAAAGGTTTTGCAGAAATCGCCAAAGAAATATGCAACAGAAAAACCGGAGTAGGCTCTGACGGAGTACTGGTTTTAGAAAAGTCGAAAAGGGCAGATTTCAGAATGAAAATATTTAATGCAGATGGAAGCGAAGCGGAGATGTGCGGGAATGGGCTGCGCTGTGCGATATTGTATTCAAAAACGCATGGGTGCGCCGGCAAGAGAATAAAAGTGGAAACAAAAGCGGGAATATACGAAGGGGATGCGACCGCTAAGGACAGGGTCAGGGTTAAAATGGAAGACCCGAAGGATTTAAGGCCAGGCTTTTCAATAGGTGTAAGCGGCAGAAAAATAAAAGCAAATTTTATAAATACAGGCGTACCTCATACAGTGATGTTTGTGGAAGGCCTGGATAAGATAGATGTAGATACGGTAGGTTCAGAGATAAGGCATCATGATGAATTTAAGCCAAAAGGCGCTAATGTAGATTTTGTAGAGATCGTAGATGATGAGAATATAAAAATGCGAACTTACGAGAGAGGTGTGGAAGGCGAAACTCTAGCATGCGGAACAGGCGCTGTGGCATCGGCAATAATTGCAGCTTTAAGCTGTAAGTTTAAAGCTTACGGTTTGAAGCTGAAGATAAACGTGCATACGTTAGGCGGGATTTTGAAGGTAGAGTTTCAAAAGATAGATAGTAAAATCAAAAACGTTTATCTTGAAGGCGGAGCAGAAGAAGTATTTACAGGTGAAATAATTTTATAATAGGAGGTCCCTCGTCCCGAGCCGCCAGCAAGTAAAAATGATGCGGCGAGAGACTCGGGATCAAATCTGCTTCACGGATTTGGGAGGTATTCATGTTTGAAGGCGCAATGGTGGCACTGGTAACGCCGTTTAAAAAAGAAAAAATTGACGAAAAAAAATTAGCGGAACTCGTGGAATTTCATATAAAAAACGGGACAAGCGGTATAGTGCCGTGCGGTACAACAGGCGAATCCGCAACTCTTTCTTATGAAGAGCATGACAGGGTTATAGAGATTGTAATAGAAGCGGCGAATAAAAGAATACCTGTTATCGCAGGAACCGGCTCGAACAGCACTGCCGAAGCGTTAATGCTTACAAAACACGCAGAACGATCAGGGGCGGATGCGTCATTACAGGTTTCACCTTATTATAATAAGCCTACGCAGGAAGGTCTTTACCGGCATTTCAAGACAATTGCGGAAGGATCCGGCCTTCCGATGATCGTGTACAATATTGCTTCAAGGACAGGCGTGAATATTGAGCCTGAAACAATGGAGAGGATAAGCAAAGTAAAAAATATAGTCGGGGTTAAAGAATCCAGCGGGAATTTAGAACAGATGGCTAGGATACGTTATTTGTGCGGGGATAAATTCGATCTTATATCAGGGGATGACGCTTTGACACTGCCTTTATTGGCGATAGGCGGAACAGGCGTTATCTCGGTTGTAAATAATATCGTGCCAAAAGATGTTTCAGATATGGTGGCTAAATTCAAAAAAGGCGACATTGAAGGAGCGAGAAAATTGCATTACAAGCTTCTGCCTCTGGTAAAGGCGGTATTTTTAGAAACCAATCCTATACCTGTTAAGACAGCTTTAAGCCTTATGGGCATGATAGAACATGGATTAAGACTGCCTCTATGTTCAATGTCTGAGGCAAATTTAGAAAAACTCAAAAAAGCCCTTAAAGACTATGGCTTACTCTAATAAACTTGACAAAACTTACATTGTAAGAATGTCAAGTTTATTTGGGAGTTTTAAAAGGAGAATGATAAATGATAAGGATTGTTATAAGCGGGATATCCGGCAGAATGGGGGCCAGGATAGGGATGCTCGCCAGCCAGGATAAAAATTTTGAAATAGCAGGCGGCCTCGAGGCTTCCTCCAGCCCGGCAATCGGTAACGATATAGGAGAAAATCTTGCGATAGGCAAGATAGGCAAAAAGATAGAAGCTGATTTTAATAAAATTGTGGCTTCCTGCGATGTTTTAATAGAGTTTACCGGTGTTTCTTCCACCCTGGAACATCTTGATATTGCAGTTAAAAACAAAAAATCAATGGTAATAGGGACTACGGGATTTTCCGCAGATGAAACGGATAAAATCAAGGAAGCTTCTAAAAAAATACCTATCGTATTTTCTCCGAATATGAGCGTAGGCGCGAATCTGATGTTCAGGATTACGGAAGAAGTAGCCAGGACGTTAGGGGAAAATTACGAAGCGGAAATAATAGAAGCTCACCATAACCAGAAAAAGGACGCTCCCAGCGGAACTGCTAAAAGATTGGGAGAAGCTGTTTTCAAAGTAAAAGGCAAGATGCCTCCGATACATTCCGTGAGGCTGGGCGATATAGTAGGGGATCACACTGTCATATTTGCCGGTATTGGCGAAAGGATAGAGCTTACACATAAGGCTCATTCAAGGGATGCGTTTGCAAAAGGCGCTTTGGACGCGGCAAAATTTTTAGCCGGTAAAAAACCAGGGCTTTATACTATGGCGGATGTAATAGAAAAATAAACGGGTTGCAGGTAAAAAGGAAAAATGCCGTGGCATTTGAATTTACAGAAAGATTAAAAAAACTTCCCCCTTATTTGTTTGTTGAGATAGATAAGGCAAAGAGGAAGGCCCGCGCTGAAAACAGGGATATTATCGATCTTGGCATAGGCGATCCTGATGAGAGCACTCCAAAGGAAGTAATAGAGGCTCTTTATAAAGCCGCCCGGGATTCTAAAAACCATCATTACCCTTTAGACCAGGGGAGCTCTGTTTTCAGGGAGAGGATCGCAAAGTGGTATAAGGAAAGATTCCAGGTTTCTCTTGATCCTGAAAAGGAAATTCTTCCTCTTCTGGGTTCAAAAGAAGGCATAAGCCATATGCCGCTTGCATTTATAAATCCAGGAGACGTCTCGCTGATTCCTGATCCGTGTTATCCCCCATATAAAAGCGGGACTATCATGGCAGGAGGGGTTCCGCACCTAATGCCTTTAATAGAAGAAAATAATTTTCTGCCGGATTTGAATAAAATAGGTAAAGCAGTCCTTGAAAAAGCAAAAATAATTTATATAAACTATCCGAATAATCCTACATCCGCGATTTGCGAAAAAGGTTTTTTTGAAGATGTTGTTATTTTCGCCAAAAAATATAACCTTATCGTAGCCAGTGATGCGGCGTATTCTGAGATAGCGTTTGACGGCTACCGCCCTTCCAGTTTTTTAAAAGTGGAAGGCGGAAGATGCCAGGGCGTAGAGTTTCATTCTCTTTCAAAAACCTGCAATATGACAGGATGGCGCATAGGTTTTGTGTGTGGCAATGAAAAGATTATAGCCGGGATAGCCAGGGTAAAATCGAATATAGATTCAGGCGTGTTTAATGCGATTCAAGCGGCGGGTGTCACTGCATTGGATATTGCGGATAAACATCTTGAGAGAATGAACAAGGTCTACCAGGAAAGGAGAGATGCCTTGGTGGGCGGGTTAAATAAGCTGGGGTGGGTTATAAAGAAACCAAAGGCTACATTTTACGTATGGGCGAGGCTGCCGAAGAAACATAAGTCATCCATTGAATTCGCAGGCCTGGTCCTTGATAAAGCGGATATCGTAATAACCCCTGGCGTAGGTTTTGGAACGAGCGGCGAAGGTTATGTGAGATTTGCGCTTACTGTTTCCAAGGAAAAGATACAGGAAGCGGTGGAGAGGTTAAAAAAAATAATTTAGGTTGAGGTTGAAAGTTTAGGTTAAGCAAAAATATCTCAACCTTAACCTTTATGTGTTTATGCTTTGTTATATCGGTGTAGGCTCTAATTTGGGGGATAGAGAAAAATATATAAAGAACGCAATTGAGAAATTAAAAGAAACAGAAGGCGTTGAAGTAAAAAAGATATCCGGTATTTACGAGACAGAACCGGTTGGCGGCCCGAAACAAGGCAAGTATCTCAACGGCGTAATAGAGATTGAAACATGGCTTGAGCCGGGTGACCTGATGATAAAGCTGCAGAAAATAGAAAAACAATCAGGCAGGATCAGGTCGGTTAAAAACGCTCCGCGTACAATAGATTTAGACATACTTTTATATGGCGATAAAAAAATAGATGAGCCTGGTCTGAAAATTCCGCATCCAAGGATGTATGAACGGGAGTTTGTGATGAAGCCTTTAAAAGAGATATATGAAAGTATATAGAAACGCAAGATCTTTGACAAAAAAAGTTTTTGAAATAAAAAAAAGCAATAAGACTGTAGGCCTTGTGCCTACTATGGGATTTTTGCACGATGGTCATAGGAGCCTTATAAAAAAGGCACGTCAGGATACTGATTGCGTTATTGTCAGTATTTTTGTAAATCCCACTCAATTTGGCCCAAAAGAGGATTTTAAAAAATACCCAAGAGGCTTAAAAAAAGATTTAGACCTTTGCAAAAAAGAAGGCGTTGATATAGTTTTTACGCCAGAGCCGGAAGATATGTATCCCGAAGGTTACGCCACTTATGTAAATACAGAGAGGGTTACAGATATGTTATGCGGGGAATCCAGGCCAGGCCATTTTCGAGGAGTGGCGACGATTGTTACCAAGCTTTTCAATATCACGATGCCTGATATCGCATATTTTGGCCAGAAAGACGCTCAGCAGGCAATTGTAATAAAAAAGATAGCAGAAGACCTTAATATGAGCGTGAAGATAAATGTGTTGCCCATTGTGCGCGAAAAAGGCGGCTTAGCCATGAGCTCAAGGAATATCTATTTGAGCCTGGAAGAACGCATTCAGGCGCAATCGATTTACAGGTCTTTAAAACTTGCAAAAGAGTTATTTAACAGCGGAGAAAAGGATTCCTGGAAAATAATCAGCAAGATGAAGCAGGTTATAGGTAAGCAGCCAGATGTAAAGGTAGACTATATAAAAGTAGTGGATATCAGAGATTTGAAAAATATAAAAAAGATTTCCGGAAAAGCGTTGATCGCAGTGGCGGTCTGGATCGGCAAAACAAGATTAATAGATAATATTGTAATTAAGACCAGGCCTCGAGCACGCTAAACTGTGCAAAAGACCTGGTCTTGACTTGAGATGAAAGGAGTAGCAGTATATGATGTTTAGAACTGTTTATAAATCAAAGATACAAGGAGCTATAGTTACAGAGGCTAACCTGGAATACGTGGGCAGCATTACTATAGACAAGGATCTCCTGGACGCAGCTGACATTATTCCCAATGAACGCGTGCAGATAGTAAATCTTAATAATGGAAGCCGCGTAGAAACTTATGTGATACCCGGCAAGAAAAGTTCCGGCACAATATGCATGAACGGCGGAACAGCGCGCTGGGCAGTGGTAGGCGACAGGATCCTCGTGATTTCTTATGCAATGATGGAGGCAAAAGACACGGCGGTATTTAAGCCAAAGGTTATTTTTGTAAACGAGAAAAATAAGATTGTGAGCAGGAAATAATATGATAACTCATCTCTATAAAAAAGAAGACGACCTGAAATACAAAGAAAATCTTAAGAAAAAGATCCTGAAGCTTAAAAAGGAAAAGCACGCCGTGATAATAGTGCATAATTATCAACGGGATGAAGTTCAGGATATAGCTGACATAAGCGGAGATTCTCTGGCGCTTAGCCAGGCTGCGGTTAACGCTGACGCAAAGGTTATTGTTTTCTGCGGCGTAGATTTTATGGCAGAGAGTGCTTCTATTTTAAACCCGGATAAGATAGTGCTGCTGCCTGTAAAAGAAGCGGGCTGTCCAATGGCGGACATGGTTACTGTTGAGCGGTTGAAGGAGAAAAAGAAAGAATATCCCGGAGCTGCTATTGTTTGTTATGTGAATTCATCCGCTATAATAAAGGCGGAGAGCGATATATGCTGCACGTCTTCAAACGCTATACAGATTGTCCAGTCTTTAAAGGATTACAAAGAAGTTATTTTCATACCCGATAAAAACCTGGGGAGATACGTCCAGCAGAATGTGCCTGATAAAAAAATAATCCTGTGGGAAGGATTTTGCCCAACACATATAAGGGTTTCAAAAGAAGAGGTGTCGAAAGCAAAGGAAGATCATCCTGAGGCTGAAGTAGTGGCGCACCCCGAATGTAATCCCGATGTTCTGAGCGTAAGCGATCATATCTGCAGCACAGGCGGGATGTTTAAATATGTCAAAGCGTCTGAATCAAAAGAATTTATTATAGCCACCGAATCCGGGATGCTTTACAGGTTAAGGAAAGATAACCCCGGCAAAAAATTTTACGTGCCCACGGACAGGCTGGTTTGTCCTACTATGAAGCTGACTACTCTGGGGTGGGTTGCTCATTCGCTTGAAGCAATGGAACATGAGATCAGGATAAGCGGGGATATAAGAGATAAGGCGTGTAAGGCGCTTGAACGCATGTTAAAAGTTTCAGGAGAACGCTCAGGCGCCAGCCTGGCAGGTTATTAGGATGAAGAAAAAAATAGGAATAATAGGTTGCGGGGCCATGGGTTCGCAGATAGCCGGGTATGTAGTTAAGAATCTTAGTGACAAATCGGAGATAGTAGCTGTTTCTGATATTGATGCTCAAAAAGCAAAAAAGCTTTCTGACAGCATAAGGCCGATTCCTTTGGTAGCAACAATAGATGAGTTAATAAGCAAATCAGATCTAATAATAGAAGCTGCCTCCGGAGAGGTTTCAGGAGATATAGCGGAAAAGGCGGATTCTTTAAAAAAAGACGTACTTATCATGAGCACGGGCGGGCTTTTAAAGAAACCGCACCTTATTGAAAAAATAAATTCAGGACATTCTTATATCCATATTCCGAGCGGTGCCATATGCGGTTTAGACGGATTAAAATCTGCGATGACAGGCTCAATAAAAAGCGTAACCCTTACCACCAGAAAACCTCTGAAGGGTCTTGCGGGTTCCCCGTATTTAAAAGAAAAAAATATAGACATAGAAAAAATAGATAAAGAAACGCTTATATATTCCGGCACCGCAGGAGACGCTATAAAATATTTTCCGCAGAATATAAATGTGGCGGTTACGTTGAGTATATGCGGTTTGGGAGCGAGCCGCACAAATGTAAAGATATTTACTTCTCCTGAATACACGAGAAATACTCATGAGATAGAAGTCGAAGGCGAGTTTGGCAGGCTTTGGACAAAGACGGAGAATTTGCCATCTCGCGCTAATCCGAAAACCAGCGAACTTGCGATATTTTCAGCAATCGCGAAACTTAAGGAAATACTTTAATTTAAAATTATAAACAGGGAGGGGGTGATTAAGGATGGAAAAAGTATTGAAATGCGGAGTAAAGAAAGAAAAGGGATATCTTTATTTCATTGATAAGCACGGAGATATCTCCAGAGCAAAGATGGCTCGTGGCGGAAAGAAGAAGAAAAAAAGATAACATGTTTTGAATTCGCGTCTCGCCCGCCATCGCAAAGCGGTGGCGAGGCGGGACTCCGAAATTTACCTCTCACCAAAACTCCGGGTATAAACCTGGGAATGAATAAGGCTGGTTCGGGATCGTTTCAGCGAGCCATAAAGTCGTGAAACTTCACGGTTCAATAAATGCGACTACTAGTTTTAATCCTGCTTTTTACACTCATTGCTATATCTCAAATAAATACCATAGTAGACTCTGATCTGTGGTGCCACTTTAAAACAGGCGAATATATTGTAAAAAACTTAACCGTTCCGAAAACAGATATCTTTTCTTACACGCTGGAAAATCATACTTGGATAGACCACTCATGGCTTGCACAAATTTTATTTTATTTTACTTTTTTTAAATTTGGCTGGCTGGGGATCAATATCCTTAAGGCCGTTATCATATCTTTGTGTTTTTTCATCCCGTTATTTTTTATATTTTCTAAATATAAAAAGCTTATTTACGCTGTATTATTTGCATTGCTTGCCGTGCTTGCGTTTGGATACAGGTCATTTTTTAGGCCGGAGATTTTTTCGTATCTATTATTATGCCTATTTTTTTATATACTCGAAGGCGGAAAAAAGTTTTACATAATACCTCTATTGCAGGTGTTATGGGTAAACATGCACGGTTATTTTATATTAGGGCCTATCTTGATATTTTTATATTGCATTGGAGAGCTTATTTCAGGCGATTTAGCAAAAGCCAGAAGGCTGGGAGAAGTGTTTAGCGTAACCTGCCTTGCGTGTTTTATAAATCCCTATTTTTACAAAGGCGCTGTTTATCCGATAGGGATATTAATAGATATTTTTAACGCTCAGAAAGCCTATATGCAGAATATATATGAATTAACAATGCCTATCAATATCAGTTTCGGGAGATATGCTTTTTTCTGGATTCTTGCCCTTACCTCCAGCGTTACATTTTTATTGAATCTTAAGAAAGCCAGGATGCGGCATGTCCTGATTTTTTTCGGCTCATTTATAGCGTCTTACGCAGCGATAAGAAATATGCCTATTTTTATATTTACAGCTCTGCCCCTGGCTGTTATTAATTTAAATGAGGCCAAGTTAACTAAAAATATAAATGAAAGGAAATATTATATCTGGGCTGTGATAGCCGTATCTGCAGCCATATATTTTTTTATCTCTAATCAATATTATGTATTTACAGGGCAGTCCGCGTTCAGAAAAACAGAATCCAGGATGACAGGGCTTTTAATGCCATCCAAGGCGTGCGATTTTTTAGAGGACAACAACATAAAAGGCCGTATATTTAACAGTATAGATTATGGGCATTACATAGCGTACAGGTTTTATCCTGAGAAAAGAACCTTTATAGACGCAAGAACAGAATTGTATAAGTACGATTTTTACCAGTCGTATCAAAGGGCTCAAAATTATCCGGGGGAGTGGAAAGAGCTTCATAAAAGATATAATTTTAATATAGCGTTTCTCAGGCATTTATTCAGCGGCACAGAAAGGCTGTTGAAAAATTTATACAATAACAAGGAATGGGCTTTAGTTTATTATGACGAAAGCTCCGCTATATTTTTATACGATATGCCAGAGAGCAAGGCTACGATAGAAAAATTCAGGATAGATTTCAATAAAAAGAAAATCGAAGAATCAGATAAAACGCTGGCTGTGGCAAATTTTTTTGAAAAGATAGGAGAAGTTAAATTGGCAGAAGAAATTTACGTTAAACTTTTAGAAGCCAACCCTAAATTTTTGGAGCCGGCTAATAACCTCGCCACTATTTATATAAATAGTGGAAGATTTAATCTTGCACTGGAAGTTCTAAACAGGTTTTTGCAGTACTACCCTGGATCATCGGAGCTTTATTACAATAAGGGCATAGCTTACTTGCGGACTGACAGAAAAAAAGAAGGCTTACTGATGCTGGAGAAATCCGCCCGATTAAATCCTTATTTAAGGCAGGCGTCCTATATGCTCGGGCTTGTGTATCTTGAAAAAGGCGATATAGAAAAAGCAAACAGGCAATTTGTAAAATATCTTGCCTTGGATCCTTATGATGCAGGAGCGCATAGGGTCTTAGGGGATATTTATACACAAAAAGGATTTTTAAAAAAGGCTATGTCAGAATATAATGAAGCGGATAAACTGGAGGGAAGATAGATGTTGTCCAATGTCCAGGGCCCCGCGCCCGGCGGTATAGAAAAAAAATTAAAATATTATCTGAAAAGGAATAAGGCAAAAGTAATTAGCCTGGTTTCCGGATTAATAGAGATTCCTACGGTTAATCCGCCCGGAGAAAATTATGAAGAGATGGCAGGCCTGCTAGAGCGGGAATGTAAAAAACTAGGGTTAGTTACCAGGAAATATATCACGCCGAAGCCAATCCTTGATAAATATAAAATCAGCGGCGGTTCGAAACGGATAAGTCTTGTGGCAGACTTAAACGCAAGGCATAAAAAAGTGCTCCATATAAATTCTCATTATGATGTAGTGCCTGCTACTGGTAAATGGAAAACAAATCCTTTCAAGGCAGTGGTGAAAGGCGACAGGATTTATGGCCGCGGTTCAGAAGATATGAAAGGCAATATTGCAAGCGTGTTGTTTGCGTTGAAGGCGTTGCAGGATTGCGGCGTAAAACTAAAAATCAATATACAGCTTTCTTTTACGCCGGACGAAGAAATAGGGGGCGGAACAGGTCTTGGATATCTGGTTGCCAAGGGCCTCGTGAAAGCAGATTATGCAATGAGCGAAGGTTATTCCGGAAATAGTATTTCAATAGGCAACAAAGGTATTTTATGGGCCGAGGTGGAAGTTGTGGGAAAATCAGCGCATGGCTCCATGCCTCATAAAGGCGTCAATTCTTTTGAAAGAATGAATATGCTTGTAAATGAGCTGGAAAAACTGAAGAATAAAATCTCTGTAAAAAAGACAAAATATAATATGCGAGACGATGTTTCCAAAAACCCAAGCTTTGTAATGGGAGGGTTTATAGAAGGAGGGGGCAAGGTAAATATAATTCCTGGAATAACAAAGTTTAGCATAGACAGGCGTTTGATACCGGAAGAAAATATAAACACCGCAAAAATGGAAATAGAAACTGTAATTAAGAAATTTAATAGCAGATATAAAGATTCAAAGGTGAATATAAGGTTTGTTTCGCAAGGCAGCCCTGTTGTATCCGGAAAAGATAAGAAATTTTTTAAAGTAACTGCTGAGGCTATAAAATTTGTAACAGGTAAAAAAGCGGATTTTAGCGTGATGTCAGGCGCTACTGATATGAGATATTTTATGCAAAAAGGCGTGCCTAGCCTTGGTTACAGTGCAAGCGGCGGGGAAAAATGGCATAGCGACAACGAGTTTGTTTATATAAGCAGCCTTGTAAATACAGCAGAAGTTTTTGCGCTAATCATGAGCCGGCTATCTTGATAAAGTTGACCCCCCGATAAATCGGGGCTCGCCTCGGTGCCGAGCGCTTTGATAGCTGGCACCTCGGCGCGAGGCGGGATTCGCTTAAACAAACCTGACAATAAAAGATACCATAGCTGTCCTTCGGCAAGCTCAGGATGGTCCGAAAGATGGTGAGCGTCCTTCACTTTGCTCACTACTTTAGAAGTCCCGATT
>Ga0172369_10001638_pt1 | contig 32180 bp, 26 predicted proteins | sample LakKiv25m_FD_114539 | JGI IMG/M metagenome (GOLD analysis project Ga0172369, IMG submission 114539) | Freshwater microbial communities from Kabuno Bay, South-Kivu, Congo - kab_022012_11.25m | ecosystem: Environmental > Aquatic > Freshwater > Lake | place: Democratic Republic of the Congo... | reverse complement strand
TGTAGATTCTTCTGTTTCTGCAGCACTCCTCCTTCAACAAGGTTATCAGGTTGAAGGACTGTTCATGAAAAACTGGGAAGAAGATGACGGCACGGAATACTGTACAGCCATGGAAGATCTGGCTGATGCCCAGGCCGTATGCGATAAAATTGGCATCAAACTGCACACTGCCAACTTCGCCATGGAATACTGGGATCGGGTTTTTGAGCACTTTCTGGCAGAATACGCCGCTGGTCGTACCCCTAACCCAGATATTCTGTGCAATAAAGAAATTAAATTCCGTGCGTTTTTAGATCATGCCATTAACCTGGGTGCTGATTTTATTGCAACGGGTCACTACTGCCGTCGTGGTGAAACCATGACCAACTCTAAAGGTGATCAATATGCACCTTTATTGTGTGGCGTCGACAACAACAAAGATCAGACCTACTTCCTGCACGCGGTACATGGTCGTGAAATTAACAAGACCCTGTTCCCTGTTGGTGAAATTGAAAAGCCGCAAGTACGTAAAATTGCAGAAGAATTGGGCTTGGCGACAGCAAAGAAAAAAGACTCCACCGGTATCTGTTTTATTGGTGAACGCCGCTTTAATGACTTCTTAAAACAATATTTACCCGCACAACCCGGAAAAATCGTGCTGGAAGATGGCAAAGAGGTTGGTGAACATCACGGCTTAATGTACTATACGCTCGGTCAACGCGGTGGTATTGGTATTGGCGGCATGAAAGGTGCAGCTGAAGGTGCCTGGTTTGTACTGCATAAAGATGTAGCGGGTAATCGTCTGGTGGTTGGTCAAGGTCATGATCATCCACTGATGCAAAGCACGATTCTGTGGAGCGAATCCATTGACTGGGTCGCAGGTGAACAGGATATTCCTGACACCGGTTTCCGCTGCACGGCAAAAACCCGCTATCGCCAACCTGACCAAGACTGCGTATTATTTAAAGATCCAGAAACACCAAATGGTGTACGTGTTGAATTTGATCAGCCACAACGTGCAGTAACACCAGGTCAAAGCGTGGTGTTCTACGCAGGTGAAGTGTGCTTAGGGGGTGGCGTGATCCATCATACCAATGCCCCTCACCCGGATTTTGTTTAAAGGATTGTTTCGGCATGACAGAGTTACCGTTTCAACAGCCTCGAACTCTGAATGTTCGCCAGAATCGTGCTTTGGCCCTCGCTGCTGTGTTTCAAGCCACGCAGCTGACCCATATGACCGCACTGACTGGCCGACAAAGTATTGGCGATAGCGGTAACTTTTATCTGGAGCGCCTGATTCGGGCCAGCCTGAATATCCGTCCAAGTAATAATCAGAGTGGCCAGACCTTAGACTTTTTTAGTCAGCTGGCCGATATCTCCCTTGGTTTAAAAACCCTCGAAAATATCATTACCCATCCGTTTACCACATCACCCAAATCCAGATTACCAAAAATGTCCAATGCCAAGTTGCCGATGTCCTATGCCATGGCGCTGCTGCAACTGGAAAAGAAAGTCTATAGTAATCCGCAATTTGTTGAAATTATTGAGCAATCCCAGCAAAAAATCTTAAAACAGCTGTCCTTTTTTGATAATAACTATTTACATCCAAGTATTCTCGCCAATCTTGCCCAAACCTATGTGGATACTGCCGGACAGATTAATCCGCGGATTATGGTACGTGGCAATGCCGAGGCCTTTAAAGATTCTGCCCATACCAACCGTATTCGTGCCTCGCTATTTACCGGCCTGCAAATGGCGCATTTGTGGCGTCAACTCGGTGGCAGCTCATGGGCGATGATTTTTAGCAAACGCAAACTGCTTCAAGATATTCAGGATCTTGCCCGTTTACAGTATCAGGTGGTCTGATCTGTACGGACATTTGTTTTAGGTTTAGTTCCAAAGTTTAAGGAATCGTTATGAACGCTTTAACTGCACTTTCTCCATTAGATGGACGTTATGCGAGCAAATGTGATGCTCTTCGTCCTTTCCTTTCTGAGTTTGGTTTAATCCATGCTCGTGTGACTGTTGAAGTGCGTTGGTTACAAGCGCTTGCGAACCGTCCGGAAATTACTGAAGTCCCAGCTTTTTCGGCAGAAACCAATGCTGCCTTAGATGCGATTGTGGCGAATTTCTCTGAAGAAGATGCGAACCGCATTAAAGAGATTGAACGTACCACTAACCACGACGTTAAAGCGGTTGAATATTTCCTGAAAGAAAAAATCGCCAACATCGACGAGCTGAAAAATGCCGGTGAATTCATTCACTTTGCCTGTACTTCTGAAGACATCAACAACCTGTCACACGCCCTCATGCTAAAAAACGGCCGTGATGTACTGGTTGCATCTATGCAGCAAATTATCGACTCAATTGTGGCGCTGGCTGAAAAACATGCTGATCAACCGATGTTATCTCGTACTCATGGTCAAACAGCAAGCCCAACCACTTTGGGTAAAGAAATGGCCAACGTAGCGTACCGTTTAGCGCGTCAAATCAAGCAATTCAACAATGTTGAACTGCTGGGTAAAATCAACGGTGCAGTGGGTAACTACAATGCTCACCTGTCTGCCTATCCAGACATCAACTGGCCTGCACATTCACAAGCATTTGTTGAATCTTTAGGTTTAACTTTCAATCCGTACACCACGCAAATTGAACCGCATGACTACATGGCGGAACTGTTTGATGCGCTGCGTCGTTTCAACACCATCTTAATCGACTTTAACCGTGACGTTTGGGGTTATATCTCGCTGGGCTTCTTCAAACAAAAACTGAAAGAAGGCGAAGTCGGTTCTTCAACCATGCCGCACAAAGTCAACCCGATTGACTTCGAAAACTCTGAAGGTAACCTGGGTATTGCCAATGCTGTTCTTGCGCACCTGGGCGAAAAACTGCCAATTTCTCGCTGGCAGCGTGACTTAACCGACTCAACTGTACTTCGTAACATGGGTGTTGGTTTTGCACAGAGCTTGATCGCATTTGAAGCCTGCTTAAAAGGTATTGGTAAACTAGAACTGAATGCTGACCGTATTCTGGAAGACCTGGACAATGCACAAGAAGTATTGGCTGAACCGATTCAAACGGTTATGCGTCGTTACAACGTTGAAAAACCATACGAAAAATTAAAAGCGCTGACTCGTGGTCAGGCGATGACTCGCGACATGATGGTGAGCTTCGTCAACGGTAACGAACTCGAAGCTGTTCCGGCTGCGGATCGTGCACGTTTAGCTGAAATGACCCCTGCGTCTTACACCGGTAATGCCGCTGAACAGGCAAAACAAATTAAAGATTTGATTGCTAAAATCTAATGAAATGATTTGAGTTTTTCACAACATCTTCTTTCTTCCTCTGGAAGCAACATAAAAAAGGGTGTAATTTTGAAAAACTCAGCATCAAAAAGCGAAGCTCCGGCTTCGCTTTTTTATTATGATAATTATAAATCCCAATCCTATAACCAGAATGATCGACTACCAATTACAGGCCAAACATTGGCTAATGCTGGCCCTGTTGGGCCTGGCCATGCTGCTTGCCAGTATCAACCCGATGGAATTTTCAGCCTATGTGCTGCATCAGGTTGGAACGATCATCATGCTAATTGTGCTGCTACTGCTCTTCAAAAAAGTCGGTTTAAGCTTTTCGAGTTTTGTTTTCTATCTCATCTTTCTGTTGATTCATATTTTAGGCGCGCATTATCTCTATTCTTATGTGCCCTATAACGACTGGCTGCTGCATTACTTCGGCTTTGATTTAAACCAGTGGCTGGGCTGGGAACGCAATATGTATGATCGTTTTGTGCATTTTGCCTATGGGGTGCTGCTCTACCCGCTGTTTTTCCGCTTACATCGGCTGGGCTTTCCTAATGCCAAAGACTGGATGATTTTTCTGCTGGTCGTACAATGGGTGATGAGTAGCAGTTTGATTTACGAATGGCTGGAATGGTTACTCGCGATAACCCTCTCCCCGGAAGCGGCTGAAAATTATAACGGTCAGCAAGGCGATGTCTGGGATGCACATAAAGATATGCTACTGGCTACGCTCGGCGCAATTCTGGCAGGAAGCTGGAGCTTATACAAAGACAGAAAAAAGCACTCGATTTGAGTGCTTTTCATGTTTCAGGACAAAATTGGATTAGAGCTTAGGATCGCGCATTTGCACCAGATTGGCACTGGCTTTGCTTAAAGTATCCATCACCTTATTAATGACCGCAGGCACCAGAGAATCTGCCACCTGTGCGGCTTGTAGGCCGAGTTTTTCACCCAAGGTTGGCTTGCGACGGGTTTCAATGACATAAACATCATGCTGTGGCAATAACCCTAACAGGTATTCATCTGAGGTTTGAAGTTTATCGACCAGGTTCAGGTCGGAAGCATCCTGACCATACCAGTGTTCACCTGTGGCGACTTTTTCCACATTGAGCTGCGGACGGTACTTTTCAACAAAGTGCTTGAACAGGCTATGGGTTTGTTGCAACTCTTCTTCAAACTTGGCTTTGCCCTCTTCTGTATTTTCACCAAACATGGTCACGGTGCGTTTGTATTGACCAGCCGTATACAGTTCAAAATCTATATTGTGCTGTTTTAGCAGGCGGTTAAAGTTTGGCACCTGTGCCACCACACCAATTGAACCCACAATGGCAAACGGTGCAGAGATAATTTCATTGGCAATACAAGCCATCATATAGCCACCGCTGGCGGCGACCTTATCAACACAGATGGTCAGATGAAAACCGGCATCACGCAGGCGCACCAGTTGTGCAGCGGCTAAACCATAAACATGCACCATCCCGCCCGGACTTTCCAAACGCACCACCACGCGGTCACGTCCAGCTTTGGCGGTGGCCAGAATTAAGGTAATTTCTTCACGCAGATTCTCTACCGCAGAGGCGGCCATATCCCCTTTAAAATCGAGTACATAAATTTTCTGGTTATTCTTTTTACGCAGGCGTGCTTCTTTGGACAATTGCTGGCTAAATTGCAACAGCTCCAGTTTGGAGGCCGTAGTCTGCGCTATTTTTTTTCGTTGTTCGTTAATACGCGCATTTAAATGACGGATACGAATTTCGGCAGGTAGTTTTGGGGAATGAAATAACATATAAAAATCTGTTCTCAATTTTATTTTGGCTAAGCTTTAGATGAGGGCGGATATTTAGAATTCAATATTAGCGCATTTATTTGCTTAATTTAATCTACTTCAGTGTTAACCGAAGTGTCATTTTTGCAACAACTAAAAAATACAGCCCTGTTGAACAGGACTGGATTTTTAAAAGCTGGGAAAGCTCAACATTAAAAACACCAACTGGATAGCAGATAGAACGATTTGTGCCGGATTCAGCCTTTCAAACTGAAATCTATTTTGAGCTTTGTTTTAAGCGTGTTGATAGATGGATAATCCTCCAGATCCGCTATGATCCTCACCCTACCCCTTAACCAGAGCCATAAAAAAACCGCAAATATTGATTTGCGGTTTTTGTCTATACAGCGGTTGGCAATTAACCAAAACGGCCTGTAATGTACGCTTCCGTTAATTGATGGTCTGGCTGAGTGAAGACTTTTTCAGTCGAGTTCACTTCAATCAAATCACCCAGGTGGAAGTATGCGGTACGGTCTGATACACGCGCTGCCTGTTGCATCGAGTGCGTAACAATCGCAATGGTGTACTGGGTAGACAGCTCAGAAATCAGTTCTTCAACTTTTGCAGTTGCAATCGGGTCCAGTGCGGAACATGGTTCATCCATCAGAATGACTTCTGGTGAAACCGCAATGGTACGCGCGATACATAAACGTTGCTGCTGACCACCTGACAGACCAGTACCTGGCTGGCTTAAACGGTCTTTAACTTCATCCCACAGACCGGCTTTACGCAGGCTGTTTTCAACAATTTCTTCAAGATCGTATTTGTCACGCGCCAAACCGTGCAGTTTCGGACCGTAAGCCACGTTTTCAAAAATTGATTTCGGGAACGGGTTTGGCTTCTGGAACACCATACCGACTTGGGCACGTAGTAATACCACATCCAGGTTCGGATCATAAATATCCTGATTATCCAGCATGACTTTACCGGTAACACGGCATGAATCAATGGTGTCATTCATACGGTTTAAGGTACGAAGGAAAGTCGATTTACCACAACCTGATGGACCAATGAAGGCAATTACTTCATTTTCATAAATGTTCAGGTCAATGCCTTTAATCGCTTCAGATTCACCATAGTACACATGAACATCTGAGGTGCTGAGTTTGACATTGTTCGATTTGGCTTCTTTTTTGCTCGCCGCCTGGGTATCAAACTGAGACACAAACGAAGTTGCAGGCTGTTTGTGTTCTTCACCTTCGGTTGACGTAAATTGTGTTTGCTCTGGATTCACTGCTTTATCCTGTTCTAAGGAATTCGGTTTGTCTGTGCTTAATACAGTAGTCATATTTTGCCCTCAATTACCAACGTACTTCAAATTTTTTACGTAACCAGATCGCCAGACTGTTCAGGCCGATCATGAGTGCAAGAAGTACGATAATGGCGGCAGCGGTACGTCCTTCAAAGAAATTACGCAATTCATTGCCCTGCCATAGGAAAATTTGTACCGGTAATGCGGTAGATTGATCAAATGGAGATGCCGGTACGCTCGCAACGAAGGCACTCATACCAATTAATAGAAGTGGTGCGGTTTCACCCAATGCTTGTGCAACACCAATAATCGCACCGGTTAAAATCCCTGGTAATGCCAGTGGCAATACATGATGGAATACGGTTTGTAGACGTGATGCACCCAAGCCCAATGCAGCCTGACGAATAGATGGCGGCACCGCTTTTAGTGAAGCACGTGTGGTAATAATTACGGTCGGTAAAGTCATTAAACTTAAAACCAGACCACCCACCAATGGCGCAGATAACGGTAAATGCATCCAGCCAATGAAGATGGCAGCACCCAACAGACCAAATACAATCGATGGAACTGCGGCCAGGTTGTTAATGTTCACTTCAATAATATCAGTAATGACATTTTTTGGTGCAAATTCTTCCAGGTAAATTGCAGATGCTACACCAATTGGAATCGAGATAAAGATCACGATCAGCATCATGAACAATGAACCCATGAAGGCACCAGCCAAACCAGAAGTTGCAGGCGAACTACGCGAGTCCGGGCTGACAAAGATGTTGGTATTGAAAGTATTTTCCATAATACCTTGGGCTTTCAGATCATCTGCCAGCTGACGGATTTCCGGGCTCAGCTGCTGCTGTTCTGCCGGCAGGTCACGGTCAATATTGCCCGCAAGCCATACATCTACATTGGCATCAGCCAGAATTTTCACTTCTTTGGTTTGACCAATCAGTGATGGATCTGCCAGCACCATATCACGTAAGCGATAGGCTTCAGAACTGGTGTACATGTAGCCTAAATCATCACGTTTGGCTTCAAGCGCCGCATCTTTAGCCACAATACCGTTAACGATAAGCGCATCCCAATCGACCATACCCATTTCAGTCTGCCAGGCAATCATACGGTCATTAAATTGTGCCGGAGATTCACCTGCCTGCTGTTTTGGCTGTGCACCCACATTAATAATGCTTGGGTCAAAGTAGACTGGTACTGCCATACTGTTTTGCCAGAATGCCGGTAAACCTTTGGCCAGAATACTGCCGAACAGTAACACGACAAAGAATAAACCTGCCAGTACCGAGGCCAGACCAAACATGCGGAAAGTGCTTTCTTTACGATGGCGTTTTGCTAACGAGCTTTCAATTTTCTGTTTACGTTGTGCGCGTAATTCAGCGGCCGCCCGTGGATCAAGCGGTTGTTGATCCATTGAAGTAGTATTTGAAGTACTCATTAGTCGTATTGCTCACGATATTTACGCACGATGTAAAGTGCCACAATGTTCAAACACAGGGTAATAACAAACAGGGTTAAACCTAATGCGAACGCCACCAATGCCTGCGGACTTGCGAAGTCGGTATCACCGGTTAACTGGTTAACAATCGTCATGGTCACGGTTGCAACCGCTTCTAGCGGGTTGGCATGTAACAACGGACTGTTACCTGCGGCCAGAACCACAATCATGGTTTCACCAATTGCACGAGATGCAGCCAGCAAGAAGGCACCGATAATCCCTGGCAAGGCAGCCGGCATCACCACTTTACGGATGGTTTCCGACTTGGTCGCACCCAGACCCAACGAACCATCACGTAGAGCATGTGGCACCTGGGTAATAATGTCATCAGATAAAGACGATACAAATGGAATGATCATGATGCCCATTACCAGACCGGCAGTTAAAGCACTAGTAGCATTGATATCAATACCCAGCAATGCACCGGCACTTTTCAGGAATGGACCAATAATCATTAAGGCAAATACACCATATACAATGGTCGGAATACCGGCCAACACTTCAATGGTTGGTTTTGCCCAAGAACGGAATTTCGGAGATGCATACTCTGCCAGGTAAATGGCAATCATCAGACCAATAGGTACTGCAACCAGCAATGCAATCGCACTGACCAGCAAGGTTCCCCATAACAGCGGTAACAGACCATATTCACCATCGGCACTACCGGTGGTACTAAAACCTGGGTTCCACTGGGTACCAAAGAAGAAGTCCATTGGGCTGACGAAGCTAAAGAAGCGCATGGCTTCCCCGAACATCGACATCACGATACCAACGGTGGTCAGAATGGCCACACCAGAACAGAGGGCTAAAGAAATGTTAATGATCTTTTCAACCTGGTTACGGGCACGGTACTGTTGAGAGACGCGTTTTTTCGCCCATAACAAACCAATTAACGCTGCGCAAATCACAACGGCCAGTTTGATATAAGAACCAATGGTTTCAAATTTTGCTAATTGTTCAGCAGCTGCCAGTTCATAGGCGGCTGGTGTATCGGTTACACCAAAGCCAGACGCCAGTGCTTGCACACGGTCCACCAGAACACTGGTACTGGCTGCATTCAGGTTGGCAGCAACATCTGCCGGTACATGACTCAGTACCACCTGTTCTAAAATGGTTGGTTCAACCAGATTCCAAACAATCAAAATTAAAAAAGCAGGGATCGCACACCACAACGCCACCAACGCACCATAATAACCAGGGCGTGAGTGCAACATTGCAGAATTATTTCCCTTACCTGCTAGGTTACGGCTTTTGCTTAACCCGATTTGATAGGCTATGGCAATAATTGCCAGTAACACACCTATGAGTAGCAGATTCATGTATTCTCCACCGTTTTTTCAATTTTCATTATTTGAAAAAACATTTCTCTTCGCAAAAAGCTGATGGCAGGAAACCCTGCCATCAGCTGTTTTAACCACAATTATTTAACAGCTTTACCTGCTTTGAAGTTCGCCAGGATTTGCGCACGTTCTTTGTCAGATAAAGAGATCAGACCTGCTTTGTCTAACTTAGAACCTTTACCAGATACTTTCTTGCTTAAGAAGAATTCTGTGTACTGTTGTAAGCCTTTGATTGATTTCAGGTGCTCACCTTTCACGTAGAAGAACAATGGACGTGAAACAGGGTAAGAACCGTTCAGGATTGTTTGCTCAGATGGCGCAACGTTGTTTACAGTTGCAACACGTAGCTTGTCACGGTTTTGGTCATAGAAACCTAGACCGAATACACCCACTGCACTTGGAGAAGTTCTTAAACGTGCCAGTGTTTCAGTGTAGTCACCAGCGATTTCAATCACACGGCCATCTTTACGGAAAGTTGTACATGCTTTTTTCTTCGCATCTTTGTCTAATGCTTTGATTGCTGCGTAAGCTTCACAACCTGCATCAACCATTTTCTCCTGGAACACTTCACGTGTACCGTGGTTAGATGCTGGAATTACCAGAGTAATTGGTTCGTTTGGAAGTGATTTGTCAATCTGGTTCCAACGTGTATATGGGTTAGCAACCATTTTACCTTTCGATGGAAGCTCAGCAGCCAAAGCAGCAAATACATGGTAAGGTTTTAATTTATAAGCAGCTTTGTTTGAGTTTGACGCGAATACGATACCGTCATAACCAATTTTAACTTCTAAGATCTGGTTCACGCCTGCTTTTTTACATGCAGCGATTTCTGAATCTTTAATTTGACGAGATGAGTTTGCGATATCAATTGTGTTATCGCCCACACCGTTACAGAACTGTTTCAAACCACCTGAAGAACCGCCAGAACCAACAACAGGCGCTTTGAATTGTGGGAATGTGTTACCGAACTCTTCTGCTACAATACTTGCGTATGGCAATACTGTAGAAGAACCAGCGATTTGGATGGTGTCACGAGCTGCGTTCGCAGTTGTTGCTACAGCTGCCCCAGATAGTGCTAATGCAAGTGCGATATTGGTAAAGCGCATTCTGTTCTCTCTCAATTTATGCAAATTCGGAGTACGCCACTTTTTATTAAGTTTTGTACTTATTTCGTTATGTGCATTGTGAGTTTAAAATATGACAATAAAGTTACACCTTTATGACACTTTAATGATGTTTTATTTTGCAGCTTGTTTTTATCGTTTCTAGACGCCTGATTTATACCAAAATATTAATTTAAGACAATGATTTTAATAACATTTCACTAGCTTATTAAAATTTCAAAAGATGTCTAAAAAAATATGAAAGCGCTGTAAAAATATGACAAAATGCCAATCCAGCACTGGTTCACTTTCTTACAATTGTCATAATTCTCTCTGGTTGATGAACACCACCCAATATTCTATAAAAAGCGAAATTGATTGTTTTTCTTAAACTTAATATATTCATCTGTTGCCTGAAACACACGTTCTCAGCCAATTGATCACTTCACTGTACTCCAGCCACTTTATTCACTTCTATCCCCTTCTTTGGCCCATTTGGCTTGTTAACAGATGCCTGAGCACTCATCTTCACTTTTTCAATTCAATGACCTGAGATAAAAAAAGAGGCCCTGTAGGCCTCTCTTTCTTTGCAGCATGCGATTAAGCGATTGGTGGTGTGTAAGTACCATCTGCAATTGAAGCTTTAATACGCTCTGCTTCTGCCAGCACAAGTGCCAATAGGTTTTTCACGTTGTCTAGTGTTGCAACCGGGCTTAACGTAGTCATTTTCAATGATTGCACCTGACCCACTTTGGTTACACCAATATTGGCTTCACCACGCGCAAACAGCTCATCTGCGACGTTCTGGTTTAAGGCATCAACAAATTCAGCCGGATAGCCTTCAGGCACCACACGGAACAATACCGATGCAAATTGCGGCTCTACCAGCAACTCAAGACCATCTGTTGCTTTAATATAAGCAGCAACATCACGGGTTAAATCCACGCCATGATCGATCATTGAACCATAAAGCTCTTCGCCCAAGGCTTCAACCGTCATCCATAATTTCAAGGCATCAAAACGACGCGTGGTTTGCAGTGACTTCGATACCAGGTTTGGTACGCCGTGCTCTTCATCATAAGCAGAGTTCAAGTACTCAGCTTCATAATGCATGAAACGGTAGTTGGCTTCGTCTTTTAACAAGAACGCACCGCATGAAATAGTCTGGAAATAATGCTTGTGGAAATCAAGCGTCACAGAATCCGACAATTCAATGCCATCGAGCATAGAACGATAGTCATTCGACAAAATCAGTGCACCACCCCACGCCGCGTCAATATGCATCCACGCGCCATATTTGTTGGTGATTTCACGAATTTCTTTTAATGGATCAATCGCACCCGCATCGGTTGTACCTGCGGTTGCCACCACACATGCCACAATTTTGCCTTCAGCCTGAAGGTGTGCCATGGTTTTCTCAAGTGCAACCACATCCATCTGTGCATTGTCATTCACAGGCACGGTCACCACAGACTGGAAGCCCATGCCCATCATCGCCATGTTCTTTTGCACAGAGAAGTGTGCATTTTCAGAACAGATGACTTTGACATTACGCATTGCCTCTGCCGGTACACCATCACGCTGCACTGACCACGGCTTGCCGTTTTCGTCTTTCCAGTTTTTCGCGATGCAGGCATCACGCGCCAGCAGTACACCCATCAGGTTAGACTGCGTCCCACCTGAAGTGAATACACCGGCCTGACCTGAACCGTAACCGACTTTTTGGCGTAACCAGTCAATCAGCTGCACTTCCATTAATGAACCGGCCGGGCTTTGATCCCAGGAGTCCATGGACTGGTTAGTGGCATTAATTAACACTTCTGCGATCTGGCTGGCCACCATGGTTGGACAGTGCAAATGCGCCAGTGAATGCGGATGGTGAACTTTCAAGCTCTTGTTCAGGAACAGCTCGACCATACGCTCTAAAGATTTCTGTACACCCAGACCTTCTTTCGATGGATTGAATGAAATAGCACTGCGTAGCTCTTTAATACTACCACCGGTGTACATCTTATCGTTTTGCAACCATGCTGCGACGGCTTTTGTCGCCTGGTCCATTGCTGACTCATAGTCAGCAATAGATTGAGCATCATTGCAGAGTAAGGCTTTACGATGTTCTGCAAAATCTACCATGTATTATGCGCCTCGTACTGCTTTCAGTGCTTCAGCCACAGCTTTCTTGAAGCGGGCAATCACTTCTACACACTCTTCCTGATTAATGATCAACGGGCAAAGTAAACGGATTACCGTACCGCCACGACCGCCTTTTTCTAACAACAGTTTGTTGTCAAAACATGCAGCCTGAATTGCAGCAGCCAGTTGTGAATCTGCAGGATAAGCACCTAAACGGTCTTTTTCCTGACGCTCATCTACAATTTCAACACCAATCATTAAACCGCGGCCACGCACGTTACCGATACATGGGAATTCAACTGCCAGTTTTTTCAGTTCAGCTTGCAGGAAGTCGCCACGCTCTTGTGCATTTTGCGCCAGGTTTTGTTCTTTAATGGTGTTGATGGTCGCCAGACCTGTACCCATTGCCAGCTGGTTACCACGGAAAGTACCGGTATGGCCTGCTGGTTGCCAAGCATCAAACTTACGTTTAATCCCTAACACTGCCAGTGGCAAGCTACCACCAACCGCTTTCGACATAACCACTACGTCTGGCTCAATACCAGCATGTTCATAAGCAAACATTTTGCCTGAACGCGCAAAGCCTGCTTGAACTTCGTCAAGAATCAATACGATGTTGTGTTTTTCAGTCACTTCACGGATTTTTTTCAGCCATTTGGTAGGCGCAGTAACCACACCGCCTTCACCCTGAATTGCTTCAAGAATTACAGCAGCTGGTTTGGTAACACCGCTTTCCACATCTTCAATGAAGTTTTCAAAATAGTAAGTCAGTGCATCCACACCTGCTTCACCGCCAAGACCCAACGGGCAACGGTATTCATGTGGATATGGCATAAATTGTACACCCGGCATTAAACCGTTTACGGCATTCTTGGCAGACAGGTTACCTGTCATTGCCAGCGAACCGTGAGTCATACCGTGGTAGCCACCTGAGAAGCTGATTACAGAGCTACGGCCGGTAAATGTTTTTGCAAGCTTGATTGCTGCTTCTGTTGCATCTGCACCAGATGGACCACAGAACTGCAAGCAATACTCTTCTTTGCCACCTGGCAGGTACGCAAGAAGCGCTTCAGTAAATGCATCTTTTAAAGGTGTAGTTAAATCTAAAGTATGTAAAGGAAGACCACTCGCGATGGTGTCTTGAATACTTTGAATCACCGCAGGATGATTATGGCCCAAAGCCAATGTACCTGCCCCAGCTAAACAATCCAGGTACGTCGTACCCTCAACATCGGTAACCCAGCAACCTTGTGCCTTCGCTATCGCTAACGGTAATTTACGAGGATAACTACGCACATTCGATTCCATCTGACTTTGGCGAGTCAAGTAGTATTCGTTTGTGGAATTGGTGGCAGGGTTTACAGAAGTAACGCTCATATCGAATTACCATCTCTGATATGGGTTGAAGAAATAAGTCGGGTGACTTGTGGTCCTTTGACTCGGTGCTTTATAAAAATCTAGTTAGATGATCTAGATAATATTCAATAACTAGGAGCGCGATGATACCTAATTTTTCAGGAAAATAAACCGCTTTTGGCATTTTATCGAGCTAATTTTATCGAAAAGTTCTATCGGTCTAACCATTAGATTGAATTATCATCTTACAATGTGACAGCAGAAAGAAAACCGCATTCTTGATATTTTTTTTAACCCTATGTAAGTTACACGCAGAATTAAACCCACTATTAAATATAACATATTGTTTTAAAATAAATAATCAAGCCATTTCCAGTTGGCAGATTTTATTATTTTTTTACAATCCCACCACAAACTCTGCAAAAATTAGCCATATTGCTTGGCTAATATGCTTTGATAGATAAATACCCATAAAAACAGGACAAAATCATGCGTTTTATTACTCTCTCCAGTTGCCTATTGGCTGCTGCAGTTTCAGGTAGTGCCTTGGCGCAGACCACCGAAAAACTGAACTATAACCTGATCAATGTTCAGGCAGAAGCCAGCCGTCAGGTATCCAATGACCAGATGAATGCAGTGCTGTATATCGAGCGCAGTCATAAACAGCCTGCTGAACTGGCTAATCAGATTACCCAGATTATGAATCAGGCGATGGCCACGGCACGAAAATATCCGACAGTTAAAGTAGAAAGCGGTTCACAGTCGACTTATCCGGTTTATGACAATGACAGTCAGAAGCTAAAAGAATGGCGTGGTCGTGCCGAAATTCATCTGGAAAGTACCGACTTTAAAGCCGCCAGCCAGCTCATTGGAGAGCTGCAGCAGAGCCTGCAAACTCAATCGGTACATTTTAGTGTATCAGACAGCCAGCGTAAGAAAGTCGAAAATGAGCTATTGGTCGAAGCTTCGAAAAACTTCCAGCAACGCGCGCAGTTATTGACCCAGGCCTGGAGTAAATCAGGCTATCAGCTGGTCAATCTGAACATGAATACCAATGACTATACCCCGCGCCCAATTGCAATGCGCGCCAATACTGCCAAGTTTGCGGTGGCTGAAGCCGCACCTGCACCGGATATGGCTGCCGGTGAATCGAAGATGACGGTGAATGCCAACGGGACGATTCAGTTTAAGTAAATTGCTCGTTACCTCTATTTCCAAAATAAAAAATCCCGCTCGGAAGCGGGATTTTTGTATATCTTAAGTTGAATCTGTATGACTTAGTAAATCGCCATATGATTGCGATGAATCATTTCCAGCGAACGTGCTTCACCTAAAACCTGATGCACTTTGTCCGAGGCCAGACCTTTAATAATGTCTGCTGAACGCGAACTGAAATTCACCCGCCCGACAGCCACCCGATGGCCTTGGCGATCTACACATTCCACCACATCACCACGCTCGAAATGCCCTTCCACGGCGCGTACACCGACCGGTAACAGGCTACGATGATTTTCCTTGATGGCTTTTACCGCACCTTCATCCAATACCAGACGACCTGCGGTTTGCAGATGCGCCGCCAGCCATTGCTGATGTGCGGTGATACGGTCATTATCGGTAATAAACAGCGTACCGAGCATTTCGCCATCCATCAGACGGGCCAGTACATTGTCACTTTCACCGCTGGCAATTAAGGTTGGACAACCCGATTTGGCCGCTAAACGCGCTGCACGGACTTTAGTCAACATACCGCCACGACCAAACTTGCCGCCGCCACCGGCCATATCGAACAGGCTTTCATCTAAAGCACGTACGGTATGGAACAGTTTGGCATCCGGATTAGAACGCGGATCAGAATCAAACATGCCTTGCTGATCGGTCAGGATAATCAACAGATCCGCATGTACCTGTCCGGCCACCATAGCCGCCAGGGTATCGTTATCACCAAAACGGATTTCGTCAGTGGAAACCGTGTCATTTTCATTAATCACCGGAATCACGCGCCAGTCAATCAGGTGTTGCAAGGCATCACATGAATTGAGATAACGGCGACGATCTGCCAGATCATCATGGGTTAATAACACTTGCGCAGTTTTGATGTCGTGTTTTTCCAGCACGCTGGACCAGGTTTGTACCAGGCCCATTTGACCAATGGCCGCACAAGCCTGAAGACTGGGTAGATCAGTGGGTCGATTCTCTAGTTTCATTCGAACCATGCCTTCAGCCACAGCACCGGAGGACACCAGAATAATCTCGTGTCCTGCATTATGCAGATCTGCAATCTGATTCGCCCAACGCGAAATTGCATCCAGATCTAAGCCTTTCCCGTTTGCTGTGAGTAAAGATGATCCGATTTTAACAACGATTCGTTTACAACCCTGGAGCTGACGTTGCCCATCTACCACTTCTATCATCTTGTCCTCAGTTACTCTTCATCAAGAGCTTAACGTACGTAATATACTTCCATTTCGCCATCATCTTCATCGTCATCATCGAAGTCATCGCCCTGACCCGCCAGACGTTGCTGACGACGCATTTCACGATAAGCTTCTTTAGCGGCAATGGTTTGCTCGCGTGTTTCAGCTTCAAGCTGGTCACGGAAGGCTTTCATTTCTGCTGCATAGTCTGGATCTTCAACTTCGCGTTCGCGTTGCTGTTCAATCTGATCCATCAGGTAGTACACCACTTCTTTGGTACCTTCAGACATTAGGCCCGAGGTCTGGAATACCGGACCATCCCATTGCAGTTCTTCCAGAATATGTTTACACCATTCTTCGCGTGAATCTTCCGGTAATTGGTCGAGCTTGTTCAGCACCAAGACCACTGGCAATTTGGCCAGTGTTGGCGAGAATTTTTCCAGCTCGTTCAAAATGGCACGGGCATTATGTGCCGGATCTGAACCATCAATTGGCTGTACATCGACAATGTGCAGCAGAATACGGGTACGCGCCAGGTGTTTCAGGAAGCGAATCCCTAAACCGGCCCCTTCTGCGGCGCCTTCAATCAGACCTGGAATATCGGCCATCACAAAAGAACGATGACGATCGGCATCGACCACACCCAGGTTTGGCACCATGGTGGTAAACGGATAGTCTGCAACTTTTGGTTTTGCGGCCGATACTGCACGAATAAAGGTTGATTTACCGGCGTTTGGCATACCCAGTAGACCAACATCTGCCAGCACTTTCAGCTCTAAACGGATTTCGCGGAATTCACCTTTCACACCTGTGGTAAATTTACGCGGGGTACGGTTGGTCGATGATTTGAAGTGAGTATTCCCCAAACCACCATCACCGCCCTGGGCAACCAGTACTTTCTGACCGTCTTCGACCAGGTCAGCAATAATGTCACCAGAATCTGTATCTACAATCGTGGTGCCTACCGGTACTTTCAGCACCACAGATTCACCACCACGGCCAGCACAGTTTGCGCCTGCACCATTTTTACCGCGCTCAGCACGGAATTTACGGGTATAACGATAATCTACGAGTGTACTGGTGTCGTCATCGGCCTGAATATAAATGCTACCGCCACGACCACCATCACCACCATCTGGACCACCAAATGGTACGAATTTTTCACGGCGAAAACTGGCTACGCCATTGCCACCGTCGCCAGCCTCTACGGTAATGACTGCTTCATCAACAAAGCGCATCTTGCCAATCCTCTAAAAACTTTAAAACCGCCTATTCTGCCATATTTTAAAGGATTTCTCGAATAATTTATGCAGCAAATCTATTGTGCTCACAATTCTTTTTACAATTTGTGTGTCGCTGTCTAAAAAGCATGACTAGCCAAAAATCTGGCAGCGCTTATTTTTTCCTAAGCATGATATTCAGCAATCAAATGATTGTTTTTTCTTATTTCTATTTTCAGTCCACAACACCTATAGTGTGCTACTCGCCGACTTGAGAAATTGTCATGTCCTCCCCAACCGCCACGCCAGTGCTGTCCCCTCAATTTGTATTACTGATGGCGCTGGCCTGTGGCCTCTGTGCCGGTTCTGCCTATTTTAATCAGCCACTCATTTATTCAATTGAAAAAAGTTTAGCCATTAGCACCAGTCAAGCCGGCTTTGCTGTAGTGGTCACGCAAATTGGTTATGGTTTAGGACTTATGCTATTGGTGCCACTGGGTGATTTACTCAATAAACGTAAGCTAATTGTTAGCCTGATGGTCTTCGCGGCAATTTCACAAATCCTGCTGTCTTTGAGCAGCAGCCTGTCTGGACTATATTTCTTTACCTTATGTGCCACTTTTGGTGCGATTTCCGCGCAGGTGTTAATTCCGTTTGCCTCGACCATTAGTCCACCGGAATCGAGTGCCGCCATTGTCGGTAAACTGATGAGTGGTCTGGTAATGGGGATTATTCTGTCGCGCACCTTTGCCGGTTTTGTATCGACCTACTGGTCTTGGGAAGGTGTGTTTTTATCCAGCGGAATACTAACCTTAGGCTTTGCCCTGCTGATGTGGCACAAACTGCCGAATATCCAGCCACAACCCGGTTTAACGGTGATGGGAATTTATCGTTCCTTATTTAAACTGGCGCGGCTTCATCCGCATTTAATTCGCCGTGTTTGTGCCGGCGCCTTAGGCTTTAGCATTTTGTCGATGGTCTTTACCTCAATGACCTTTGTCTTGGGCTGCGCGCCTTATCATTTTATCGATTTTGAAATTGGCCTGTTTGGCTTACTTGGCGTGATCGGGATTTATTCGGCCAGCTGGTCGGGGAAAACCGTGGGACAAGGCAAGGAAAATCTGGTTGCAACTCTATGTATTTCCCTGATGCTGTTGTCCTGTATTCCGCTGTTTTTTGCCCAGCAGAATATTGTGGTCTACGCGATTGGGGTACTGATGAGCTATTTTGGCCTGACCGCATTTCACGTATTAAACCAGAACCTGGTCTATCGGATTGATATTAAAGCGCGTTCAAGAATTAATGCGGTATATATGACCATTTACTTTTCAGGGGCAGCCATTGGTTCACTGGGTGCGGTGTATGCCTGGGAACATTTTGAATGAATTGGCTGTGTGACACTTGGACTAATCTTTGCGCTTGGCATTTTAGTGATTGACCGTTTTGATTTTAAAAAGATGAAACAGGCTTAAAATATTTTGATCCATCACAGGTCATGACTCATTCATGAGATGAATCCTGCAAGTTCCTTCTCTCTTTGGGAGAAGGCTAGGATGAGGGGCTGTTATGCTGAATGTGAAGTTTAAACTAGCTTATAAAAATATTTCTTTTTATTATGTTTGATCAAGTGCATAGCGCATTAACTCCTGACCTAACGCGATAAAAGTATGACCCATTTCTTTTCCAAGCCTAGGTACTCGATAATCAATAAACTCGATATTTTTCGACGTTAACCTCCCCGAATAGCTTGAATATAATCCCAAGCTTTTATGATTAAATTGCTTAATCCTCTCCTTGAATCTTTGATCTCCAGTCGTGTCTTCCAGAAATTGAAACAAACCCAACATATTTGCGCTTAAGTTATAAAATTCATCTATGAAATAAAAGTCAAAATAATGACATAGACTACTAAAAGCGACGCGACCAGATGGTTTCATTCTTGCTTCCCCACCCACAACTTAATATCTATTTTGAAACACGCGCTTTATTCTCTAAAATCTCAGGCAAACTACGCTCTACCCATCCAATTAAGTAATTTAACTTTTCAGATGCTTGCGAACCCAAAATCGTCAGCTGATATTCCACCTTAGGCGGCACAACGGGATAAACCGTTCTTAATATAAAACCATCTTGTTCCAGCATTTTTAAAGTCTGCGCTAACATTTTCTCGCTCACCCCTTCAATACGCTGCTTTAACTCACTAAAGCGATGTACACCATCACTTAAACAGCGCAGAACCAATACCGACCATTTATTGGTTAAGTGTTCCAAAATTTCACGCGATGGACAATCTGTGGATAAAACCTGACCAAGTAATTTACTGGTTTCATAAGCTGACATAAAAATCTTTCCTGTGAGTAATAGACTTACTTTTTGGTACGTACTTACATTTAGTAAGTTAACAGATTAGTATTTAACTATCAAGATTATTTTTCAAACAATGTTGGAGTGAGATATGAATATTGCAATTACAGGTGCAACCGGTCAGTTGGGTCAATTGGTGATCCACCATCTTTTCAATTTAAGTTCAGAACATCACCTTATTGCATTAGTCCGTAATATTGAAAAAGCCCAGGCACAATTACCGAAAGGCATCGAAATCCGCCATTTCGACTACGACAAGCCTGAAAGTTTAAGTACCGCATTATTGGGCGTGGATAAACTGCTTTTAATTTCAGCCAATGAAATTGGTCGTCGTACGGCACAACACCAGGCTGTGATTGAAGCCGCCCAGGCAAGTCAAGTTCCTTATATTGCCTATACCAGTTTGTTAAATGCAGATCACTCCAGTTTAGGCTTGGCACAGGAACATCGTGAAACTGAAAAATTGATTCAAGAAAGTGGATTGAGCTATACCCTGCTTCGCAACAACTGGTATATCGAAAACTATTTGGGTGGCTTAACCCAAGAGATCCAACATGGCGCAATATACGGTGCAAGTGGGGATGGTCAAATTAGTGCCGCGTCTCGCGATGAATATGCTGAAGCAATTGCACGTATATTACTCACGGATACCCATCTGAATAAAACCTATGAGTTGGCATCAAGCCAAAGCTTTACCAAGGCTGATCTTGCTCAAGCCATCTCCGAAGTGAGCCAACAACCAGTGCAGTACAATAACTTAAGCCCTGAAGCCTTTGAGCAACTGTTGCTACAGGTGGGCTTAGACAAGGGTTTGGCCAGTTTCTTGGCGGATGTCGATGCTCAAACCCAAAATGGCGTCATGTATAGCCAAAGTCAGGATTTGCAAACATTACTGGGTCGTCCAACGGCAAGCATCACAAGTATTTTGCAGAAACTGATCTAAAGTCAGCTTCAGTTTATGGATGGATTTGGCTCAGTTTCAGATCCATTTTCATATCCAGATTGGCTTGTGTGCGTCGTTCAACATTACGCATCGTGGCATTAAAACCGGAAACTTTCTGCAAGGTCATTGGATCATTCAAATTTAATTGCGGCGCAAATTGATGCAACAAGCGGACCTTTAACAGCTCATGAAATTCCAGACCGACCGGGCCATTAAATAAAATTTTTACCGGCAGCCGATAGGTACGCTGCAAATGAAACGGCACACTCATTTTAATTGGAATATCCAACTGTAACGGCAGTTTGGGCAATAACGGATTCTGATAGATTAAATCGGTGCTGGTCTGTAATGGCATCAGCTGATCAATTTGAATATGGGTTTTATAGTCCACTTTTACATCAATCGGTGTGGTGACCACAAATTGCAGATTGGCCGGATATTTGCCTTCTAATGGCAATTGCACCTGCTGATCCAGCTGAATTTCAGTATCTAAATGGCCTTGAGTATGCGCCTGCAAGTAATTGCCGACTTCAATATGGGTGGGTAAATCTTCTGGTAATAACAGCCGTGCTTTTTGGGCATTGACATACATCGAGGCCTGAATATTTAAATACAGCCAGAATAGAAGTGCGACCAGCGCAGCCACAATCAAGCCCAACACAAGCTGATGGCGAATTGAAGAAAACATCTGCACGCTCCTCTACTCGACCATTTGCACAGTGGTCGCTGGCTGCGCCGTTTCGGCCGTCGCCAGATGGATACTGTTTAAAGGAATATTCAGCTCACCCTGCTCAATTTTAATTGGTAAGGTATTTTTTACATCCACCGAGGCCTTCAGCGCGGTTTGAATTGGCACATTTAAATGACCTTGTACCGGAATTTGGGTATTCAGCGTGGTCTTTAATGGAATTTTCAGGTTTTCTTTTAATACGGTTTTTACCGGCGCATTAAATTTCAAATGGACTTTTTGCGCGAGTGGCACATCCATATGAATGGGTACATCCAGCACAATGGGAATGGTGCCTTTGAGCGGTAAACTGATGTCTTTGCCCATCAACCTGACTTTGACCTGGGTATCCACCGCCAAGGGCTGGTTAATCTTTAAAGTTTCCCGCACCGGAATGGTGGTACGAATTGGGACATGCGTATCAAAATACACCCGTGGATTTAAGGTCTGGGTCAGCGGAATGTCCAGATTTTCCTGAATGGGAATGACCGCATTGACTCGGCCACTGACATCGACATCCAGTGCTTCATGAATTTTAACTTCGGCTTGGAGTGCTTCCTGCAAATCAATATTGACCTGCTGGTTTTCGAGCGGAATATAAATCTGAAAATGCCGAAAAATCCATAAGGCAATTGCTACACCTACCATGGCTGCCAGCACCATCAAGATTATGCCGCGGAGCATCAATCTGTTTGGCAACGGTTTATCCTATCTGTCATTTTTGTTTTTCTCGACAGAAATTTTGCCCAAAAACCGTGATACGGTTTGCAGTTTTTTGTATGGCGTCTTTGCTTATTATTTTAATGAAAGATAAAAAAAGAGCCTCAAATGAGGCTCTTTCTGGTCTGCATTACAAATTAAGCATTTGTTTCAGCAGGAACTTTTGGATAGCTTACGCCGCCCATCTGTTCAGCGATACGCAGTACCTGGCAGCTATAGCCCACTTCGTTGTCGTACCATACATAAGCCGTTAAACGGTTACCTGAAGTGATGGTTGCTTGCGCGTCGAATACACCTGCAGTACGTGAACCGATGAAGTCAGAAGATACCACTTCAGTCGAGTTGGTATAACCGATCTGACCTTGCAGGTTCGAGCTGATTGAGATTTGACGGATGTATTCGTTCACTTCGTCACGCTCAACTTCTTTCTCAAGCGTCAGGTTCAGAATCGCCAGTGATACGTTTGGTGTTGGAACACGTACAGAGTTACCGGTTAACTTGCCTTTCAGCGCTGGAAGTGCTTTCGCCACTGCTTTCGCTGCGCCAGTTTCAGTAATTACCATGTTCAATGTCGCAGCACGGCCACGACGGTCAGCTTTGTGGTAGTTGTCGATCAGGTTCTGGTCGTTAGTGAACGAGTGAACTGTTTCAACGTGACCGTTAAGCACCTTGTATTTGTCGTCTAACACTTTCAAGGTTGGCGTGATTGCGTTTGTAGTACAGCTTGCTGCAGAGATGATGGCATCTTCATCCAGAATGTCGCCCTGGTTTACACCATAAACAACGTTCTTCATGTCACCTTTACCAGGTGCAGTCAGAATGACACGTGCTGCGCCTGGGCATTGCAGGTGCTGAGCCAGACCGTCAGCATCACGCCATTTACCGGTATTGTCGATTACCAATGCATTGTTAATACCGTATGCAGTGTAATCTACTTCAGACGGATTAGAGGCATAGATCACTTTAATGAACTGACCATTCGCAATGATTGCTTCGTTTTCTTCATCAACAGAAATGGTGCCAGAGAATGGACCATGGATCGAGTCACGACGTAATAAAGACGCGCGTTTTTCCAGATCACCATCTGCAGATTTACGCACTACTATGGCTTTTAAGTTCAAGCCACGGCCCAGACCAGACTGACCAATCATTAAACGTGCCAGGATACGACCAATACGACCGAAACCGTAAAGTACAACATCACGGCCTTCTACAGAAGTTAGACGACCTTCAACCGCTTTGACTGCAGCTGCTACAAATGCATCTGCATCGCCGCCTTGCTCTTTAAAGGCAACCGCAAGTTTACCCAGGTCAATTTCAGCAGTACCAATGTTTTCAACTTTTGCTAATGCTTCAAGAAGCGGGAAAGTGTGTACAACTGAAAGCTCAACGTCCATCATACGCGTGAAACGGTGTGCTTTTAAAATCTGAATCACTGAACGGTTAACTAAAGAACGTCCAAATACTGAAACAACAATATTTTTCTCACGGTACAGCTTACCGATCAAAGCGATCATTTGTTCCGCGATTTCTTCACGGTTTTTCCAGCGACCTTGGTGCTCTGCGTGTAGGGCGATGATAGTCTCTTTGCTCACAGATACGTCCTCTAATTAATTGTATATCTAGGCATAAAATTCAAAACCCGACAATTGTAATGGAATTGGCGGCAAGATTGAATCAAAAGCTGTCTAAGACCGCTCTATTTTGCTATATATTCAGTATAAATTTTCAAAATAGTTGTAATTATTTTTATGATTTCGCACCTAAATCTTTAAAAACCTCTATTTTTCATATAAAAAATAGCAAGTTATCTATTTGTTGCTTTATCAGACAAATTTTACCGACTGATAACAATATTTTTTGCTATTCCAGCCGGTCCTGATAGTTCTCGACATTTTTTTGCAAGGCGCGCTCCTGCCGTTTCTGTTTCAGCACATGCAGTACACCTTCAATCACCAGCAGCAATACCGCCAGCCAGATTGGAATATAGGTCAGCCATTCATCGGCTTCAACACGCTCGCCCAGCATCATCGAGGCGAAAGCCAGCAACACCGGTTCCAGATAGCTAAGCAGACCAAAAATCACAAAAGGCAAATAACGGCTGGCCAGAATATAGCTGCCCAAACCTAAGGCACTTAAAAAGCCCAGTCCCAGTACGGCCCAGATCAGATGCGAGTAATTCAACAGCAATGCCATGCTGTCGCTATAGACAAAGCCCAGATAAAACGCGACCGGTAAAATCAGGAACAGATCCCACCAGAAACCGCCTAAATTATCGGTTTTAAACTGACGGCGTAAAAAGAAATACAAAGGATAAGCCAGCGCCACGTACACAGTTTCCCAGGCCACACTGCCAATGCGCCAGATTTCATGCCCGACGCCTAGCACGGCCAGCGCCACCGCCAGCATTTGCCAGCTGGACAGTTTTTCCTTATACAGCACACAGCCAACCAGCACCATCACCAGCGGCAACAGGAAATAACCGAGCGACACTTCCAGACCACGGCCGTTAATTGGCCCCCATAAAAACAGCCACAGTTGCGTGGTACATAAGAACGAGCTGATCAACAGCCACAGCAATAAAAGCGGCTGTTGTAGCACGCGCCTGAAAATCTCGGTCACATGCTTTAAATCGCCACTCCACCACATAAACAGGGTAATAAAAGGCAAGGTAGACAGCATGCGCCAGGCAAAAGTTTCTTCACTGTCTAAAGGTTGCAGAAACTGGGTATAGAAATACAGCACACCAAAAGTGATGGATGCCAATACAGACAAAGCAACGCCTTTATACATCTTTCACTCCTGATCTTTGCCGAGCGCTGATTATACTCAGTTCATCTCCGGAAAACTCTGTTCGCGCATAAATTATTGACCGAAAAATAAAAAACCATGCCGGAGCATGGTTTTTTACAGTACCCAGATCGCTGCTTAGCGTGCCGTCTGTTTGGTGTGAATAATATCATCCAGGTTATAGCCCAAAGATTTGGCATATTCGAGATATTCATTGATCACTTCTGGATTGGCTTGCGGGGTACGCGACAACACCCACATATATTTGCGATGCGGTTCACCCACCAGCACGGTCTGATAATCTTCATCCAGTTTTAGCACCCAGTAATCACCGCGACCAATTGGCATCCAGCGGATAAATTCTGGCAGGAAGCTGACTTCCAGTTTGGTATTAAATGGCGCATTTTGTACAAAGGCCTCACCAATAGAAACGGTTTGTTCGCCATTTTTGGTGATACAGCGATTATCGACCTTGATGTTGCCATTTTCATTTAAGGTATAGGTCGCCGTGACATCCCGATCACATTTATTCTGGAAGGACATTGGTTTACGTGCCACTTCATACCAGACCCCTAGGTAGCGGTCTAATTCCACTTTTTCAACGGTCGGCAACGGTTCTTTTTGGGCATAAGCCATGGTGGCCAGCCCCAAACCGACCAGCACTGCCCCACCTACGGCAATTTTCGCCAATTTATAACTCGCTTTAGGGAGATTATTCGTTTTCATCAGGTCACCTTATAGCTTCAATATTGTTCTGGAGTTCTCAGCATACCTGGCTAAATTAACGGTAAATTCAGGTATTTACTGTTGTGTTATGTAAGGAGTTTTTTTAACAGTTCCCACACTTTTCTTTACTGCAGCATTTGTGCCTTTAAACGAATAATTTCATCACGCAGACGTGCGGCCTGCTCAAACTGCAATTCTTTTGAGGCTTTGAGCATCTCTTTTTCCAGCTTGGCCACATGCTTGGCAAACAGTTTCGGGTCCGACACGATATGCCGCTCATCAGCAGTTAAGGCCAAGGTTTGGGCTGCCATCTGCTCATCAATTACATCTTCTTCCAGCACCTCGCCGGTATCAATTTCTTTAATGACCTGACGCACAGCACTGCGCGGAGTAATCCCATGCAACTGGTTAAATTCAATTTGCTTGGCACGGCGACGTTCAGTTTCATCAATGGCTTTTTGCATGGAATCGGTTATCCGGTCAGCATATAAAATCGCCTTACCGGCAATATTCCGCGCGGCCCGGCCAATGGTCTGAATCAGCGAGCGTTCGGAACGCAGGAAACCTTCCTTGTCGGCATCCAGAATCGCCACCAGCGAGACTTCTGGCATATCCAGACCTTCACGCAGCAGGTTAATCCCCACCAGCACATCATAAATCCCGGTGCGCAGCTCATGAATAATCTTGACCCGCTCGACCGTATCAATATCGGAATGCAGATAGGCCACTTTAATGCCGTATTCTTTTAAATAGGAACTTAAATCTTCGGCCATGCGCTTGGTTAAGGTGGTGACCAGAACCCGTTCATTTTTATCTTTACGCAGGTTAATTTCCGACAGGACATCATCGACCTGGGTCAGCACCGGACGGATTTCAATTTCCGGATCAATCAGACCGGTTGGACGCACCACCTGCTCGACAATCTGCTCGGCTTTTTCCAGTTCATACTGCGCCGGTGTGGCACTGACATAAATAGTGCTTGGAATAATCCGCTCCCATTCTTCAAATTTCATTGGCCGGTTATCCAGCGCGCTTGGCAAACGGAAACCATAATTGACCAGGTTTTCCTTACGCGAACGGTCCCCTTTATACATGGCACCAATTTGCGGCACGGTAACATGTGACTCATCAATAATTAGCAAGGCATCATCCGGCACATAGTCAAACAATGTTGGTGGCGCTTCACCGGCCGGACGACCGGATAAATGACGGGAATAGTTTTCAATACCGTTGGTATAGCCGAGCTGCTGCATCATCTCCAGATCATAACGGGTACGCTGCTCGATGCGCTGTGCTTCCAGCAGCTTGTCATGTGCACGGAAAAAGCCTAAACGTTCTTTCAGTTCTTCACGAATGGTTTCAATGGCGCGCTGCAAATGGTCTTTAGGCGTCACATAATGGCTTTTCGGGTAGATGGTGACGCGTGGCACTTTGCGGATCATTTTGCCGGTCAGCGGATCAAACCAGCGGATCGAATCGACCTCATCATCAAACAGTTCAATCCGGATGGCATTCTGCTCCGATTCTGCCGGGAAAATATCAATAATTTCACCGCGAATCCGGTAGGTCCCGCGCAAAAACTCTAGTTCATTGCGGCTATATTGCATTTCTACCAGCCGGCGGATGATGTCTTCACGTTGAATCCGGTCGCCCTGCACCACATGCAGCAACATGCTCATATAGGCATTCGGATCACCCAGACCGTAAATAGCCGATACCGATGCCACAATAATCGAGTCACGACGTTCCAGTAATGCCCGCGTCGCCGACAGTCGCATCTGGTCAATGTGATCATTAATGGCGGCATCTTTTTCAATAAAGGTATCGGAAGATGGCACGTAGGCTTCCGGCTGATAGTAATCATAATAACTGACAAAATATTCAACCGAGTTATGCGGGAAAAAGGCTTTAAATTCGCCGTAGAGCTGCGCCGCCAGAGTCTTGTTATGCGCCATCACAATAGTTGGCCGCTGTAACTGGGCAATCACGTTGGCCATGGTATAGGTCTTGCCGGAACCGGTTACCCCCAGCAGCAACTGATCATGCATGCCCTTTTGAATTCCCCGCACCAGCTTTTCAATGGCCTGCGGCTGATCTCCAGCAGGTTGATAATGGGTAACCAATTCAAAAGGTTGATGATCACTCACGGATAGCGTACTCATACAGATCGAAAAAAAATAGTCTAACAGATTCAGCCTATTATCTGACTTCAGATTGTAATTTTTGTACGCTTTCTTGTCACCGGCAGCATCGGCAAGGTTCTGTTTTTCATCCGCAGTGCAACTGAAATAAAGACCTTCACCCGCTGCTGTTTTGATACGATCTCACTGGTCATCCCCAGATCAAAGCAAAATCTGCACGCGAAACAGCAAAACACCCTCGTCTTGCGCTTTTTCACTTGATTCTGCCCCGCTTCACGGGCAACATGAACACAAGGGATCACATAGATTTAATGACAATGACTTACCGATATCATGATGAAAGTATTATTAAAAGCTTGCCTGAAGATACGATTTTTGTCTTTGGCAGTAATCTGGCGGGTGATCATGCCGGCGGTGCAGCGCGCACTGCCCTGCAACACTTTGGCGCCGTACGCGGCGTAGGTCGTGGCTGGGCCGGACAAAGCTTTGCCATTCCGACCATGAACGAGCATTTGCAGCAAATGCCGCTGTCGCAAATCCAGCACTATATAGATGACTTTAAAACCTATACCAAAAATCATCCGAAAATGAAGTATTTTCTGACCTCAATTGGCTGTGGTATTGCCGGCTATAAAGTTGAGGAAATTGCCCCGATGTTTAAAGGCATTTCCCACAATGTGATTTTCCCGGCTTCCTTCCGGCCTTTTGTCGAGAAATCTTTACCGAAACTGAACCAGCATTTTCTGCATACCATTTTTCGTGACCCGGTGATTTTTGCCAGCAATCCGGATGAGCTGATTGAAGTGCTGGCGTTAAATGACAATGAAAAAAGCCTGGCTAAAATTTTGCTGAATACCCAGATGTACCCGACCGACAGCAATGGCCGTGACCGGATTTTTGAAATTGAAGATATTTTATATGGCCTGAAAGATAAGGTCTTTGAATGGCAAAGCAACACTGAAGGTTCCATGCTGTTTGGCGGAGTAATTCTGGCCTTACTGGAACTGTATAGTATTAATGAACAGGATTTTGCCGAAGTCTGGCATGGTCAACGTGAAATTACCCCACCGCGTCCGGCGCATCGGGCCAAAAAATAATCCCTCTTTTTAATACCAGAGCAGCCGGCCACTGAGCTGGCTGCTTTTTAATTCAGCGATATAAGTCACATTTATAAAAATAAACACAATTCTTATCACATAATAAAAACTTGATTATAATTCTATTTTTCATTCATTAGAATAATCGAGCTTCAGACTATGACAATACTGGACACGCCTGTTTTTACCCTTGCGCCGATTGCCCTGTGGCTGGAAGACTTTAGTGAAATTAAAAAACAGTTTGAGCTGTGACGCGCACAAGGCATTCAGGATTTACGTGGCTATTTACAGGAAGATCCAAACCGTGTCATTGAATGTGCCCGTAAAATTAAAATTCTGAGCGTAAACCAGAAAACCCTGGAACTGTATGAAGCCCAAGATCTGCAGCATTTAATTAGCAACCTGGAGCAGATTTTTAAAGGTGATATGGCCAGTACCCATATTGATGAGCTGATCAGCTTGTGGGAAGGTCAAACCGAATTTTCCAGTCAGGCGGTCAATTACAGGCTGAACGGTAAACGGCTGGATATCCAGTTACGCGGCACCGTGGTGCCCTCGCATGAGCATGACCTGTCTTTGGTGCTGGTCAGTACCGAAAACATTACCCCTTATACCGCAGCGCGCCGGCAGGCAGATCGGCAGCGTTTACTGGCCGAATCACGTTTTGTCTATTCACCCACCTCCTTGTGGGTGGAAGATTTTAGCCGGATTAAAAGCCGCCTCGATCAGCTGCGCCATTTGGGCATAGATGACTTCAATACCTTTTTAGATGTGCATCCGGATTTTATCCAGCAATGTATCCGCGATGTACTGATTATTGATGTCAATCAGGCCACGCTGGATTTATTTGGCGCACCGGACAAAAACACCCTACTGCAAAATATTCATAGAATTTTTGCCGGTGAAATGCAGCATACGTTCAGAGAGCAGCTGATTGAACTCTGGAACGGCAATATTCACCATCAGCGTGAAGCCATCAATTATGCACTGGATGGCAGCATCCGCCATGTGTTGCTGCAATTTACCGTATTTCCCGGCTATGAAGAGGACTGGAGCACGGTTCAGGTGGCCTTGACAGATATTACCGCGCGTAAAAAAGCCGAAAACTATCTGGAATATCTGGGCAAGCATGATGTGCTGACCAAGCTGCTGAATCGCTCGCATTATAGCGAGGAAGTGAATCGTTTAGAGCGCAGCAGTCTGCGGCCTGTGTCCAGTATCTATATTGATATGAATGGCTTAAAAGTTGTGAATGATGCCTTTGGCCATGATAGCGGCGATGATCTGCTCAGACGCACCGGTGAACTGCTGAATCAGCTTGTCCAGAATACCCAGTACAGTGCCTGCCGCATTGGTGGTGATGAATTTGTGATTTTACTGCCAGGTGCCAATGAGATTGCCCTGCACAACTGTCTGGCGGGCTTGCAGGAACTGCTGTTAATTGACAGTCAGTTTCATGGAAACCAGATGCTGAATCTGTCGATTGGGTCTGCGACCACACTGCCGCAGGAAAGTATTGAAGAGATGCTGAAACGCGCCGATCAGGCCATGGATACCCAAAAACGCGCTTATTATGTCCAGTTTGACCGGCGTGAAACCCAGGATTAAACCCATCAAGTGCCCATAAAAAATGCCACAGAACGTGGCATTTTTCTTAGCGTTTACCCATAGATTTACGGGTCCCACGTGGTGGTGGAAACAGCTTGTCGGCATAACCTTCCTCTTTAGGACGAACCTGATTATGCAAGGCATCCATCTGGGCTTTTTCTTCCGCAGATGGCATTGGGAATGGGAGTTTTACCACAGGTTTTTTTGAAGTAGGCTGCTGCTTACTCATGACGATAACTCAAATCAAATTAGCGCTATTTTAAGGTTTTTTGCAGTCAGAAGCGAGCCTCCGGCTTTTTATTCTCAAAAATGCCTTATTTTGAGGCGCAGAAGCACAAATTTCGTGATTTTTTATTAATTTGTTGAGATTTTAAACGACGAAGTGACTATTTTTGAGCTAAGATAGTGTGCTTTTTATTTTTTAATCCCTATAAGAAGGAATACTGCCGTGGACGTACGTCTCTCTGATCGTGTAAATGCCATCAAACCGTCCCCAACGCTTGCTGTGACAAACAAAGCTGCTGAATTGAAAGCTGCTGGTCATAACGTAATTGGCTTGGGTGCAGGCGAACCGGATTTCGATACACCACAACACATCAAAGATGCAGCAATTGCAGCGATTAACAACGGTTTTACCAAATATACCGCTGTTGACGGTACGCCAGGCCTGAAAAAAGCCATTATTGCGAAACTAAAACGTGACAATAACCTTGACTACCAAGCCAACCAGATTCTGGTGTCTTGTGGTGGTAAACAATCATTCTTTAACTTGGCACTTGCACTGTTAAACAAAGGTGATGAAGTGATCATCCCTGCACCATTCTGGGTAAGCTATCCAGATATGGTCATCATCGCTGAAGGCGTGCCAGTGATTGTAAAATGTGGCGAAGAACAACGCTTCAAAATCACCCCTGCTCAGTTAGAAGCAGCCATCACAGACAAAACCCGTTTAGTGGTACTGAACAGCCCGTCTAACCCGACAGGCATGATCTACACCAAAGCTGAACTGGAAGCTCTGGCTGAAGTACTGCGTAAATACCCAGAAGTGTATATCGCATCTGACGACATGTACGAACCAATCCGCTGGGATGACGAGTTCTACAACATCGCTACTGTTGCACCAGACCTGTATGACCGCACTATCGTGTTAAATGGTGTGTCTAAAGCCTATGCCATGACTGGCTGGCGTATCGGCTATGCAGCGGGCCCTGCTAAACTGATCGGTGCGATGAAAAAAATCCAGTCTCAGTCAACCTCTAACCCGACGTCTATTTCACAAGTGGCTGCAGAAGCTGCATTGAACGGTCCTCAAGACGTTCTACAACCAATGATTGAGGCGTTCAAACGCCGTCATGACCTGGTGGTAAACGGTTTGAACGACATCAAAGGTATTTCTTGCTTACCTGCAGATGGTGCGTTCTATGCCTATGCCAACATCAAACCACTGATTCGTGCCAAAGGCTTAAAATCTTGTACAGAATTCTCTGCATGGTTACTGGAAGAAACGGGCGTTGCCGTGGTTCCAGGTGATGCATTCGGTTTAGGCGGTTTCATGCGTATCTCTTACGCAACGGCTGATGAAGTGCTGGTAGATGCGTTAGCGCGTATCAAGAAAGCGGCGGATTCAATCGAAGGC
>Ga0172369_10001637_pt1 | contig 32182 bp, 25 predicted proteins | sample LakKiv25m_FD_114539 | JGI IMG/M metagenome (GOLD analysis project Ga0172369, IMG submission 114539) | Freshwater microbial communities from Kabuno Bay, South-Kivu, Congo - kab_022012_11.25m | ecosystem: Environmental > Aquatic > Freshwater > Lake | place: Democratic Republic of the Congo... | reverse complement strand
TCGCAGCTGTCGTCGGTGCAGGCGTTGCCGTCGTCGCAGTTCGCTGCCGCGCCGGACTCGCACTGGGCGCCGACACACACGTCCCCCAGGGTGCAGGCGTCGCCATCGCTGCAGGCAAGACCCGGCTGCACAACATGGAAACAACCGGCCGCGCTCTCACACGCGTCGAACGTACAAGCATTGCCGTCGTCGCAAGACGTCACGGCACCCGGCAGGCAGACTCCACCGACGCAGCCGTCGTCGACCGTGCAAGCATTGCCGTCCGAGCAATCGGCGTTGATGTGCGCATAAGCGCATCCGACTGCGGCGTCGCAGCCGTCGTCGGTGCAAGCGTTGCCATCGCCGCACGAGACGGGGCTGCCCGGTACGCAGATGCCGTCCAAGCACGCATCGCCAACGGTGCAGGCATCGCCATCGACGCAGCTGACGGTATCGATCTTGGCAAAGATACACCCGATGTCTGGCGCGCAACTGTCCTTGGTGCACGCATTGGCGTCGTCACACACGGTCGGTGCGCCAGGCAAGCACGCGCCGCCGGCACAGGCATCGCCCACGGTGCACGCACTGTCATCCGTGCACGTCCCCTCGACCGGCAGGTGGACGCAGCCCTTGCCCTGTTGGCACGCGTCGTCGGTGCAGTTCGTGTCATCGGAACAGAACATGGCCCACATGGTCGTGCAGCCAATCAACTTCAGGTCGCCGCAGTCGCTGGGACAGGTCATCTGCGACTCGCCTGCCGTGAAGCAGACACTGCACAGGTCGTCGCCGCAGGAACCGCAGTCATTGGGGCAGGACATGAAGTCCTCACTCTTCTCGCAGATGCAATTCCCGCAAGACGCGGCACAGTCCTGGGGACAGGCCTTCGGTCCCCCGTCGATCGGTTCACACACGTGGTTGCCGCACAGTTGTTTCTGGCAGTCGGCCGCGCAGTTGCCAGGGTTCTCGCCCTTGTCGCAGGTGCCATTGCCGCAGGCTGCCCCGCAGTCGAGCGGACAGGGTTTCGCTCCCCCCGGGTCCTCGCCGCAGGCGTAGCCGACGCACTTGCCATCGCCGCAAAAACCGCAGCAATCGTTCGGGCAACTGCTCGGACCTTCGCCCGGCGCACAGACGCCGTCGCCGCACTTGTGGCAGTCGACGGAGCAGGCCTGCGGGTCTTCGCCACACTGCGTCGCGCACATGCCATCGCCGCAGACGACCGAAGGCGGGTGGCTGCAGCTTCCGCCTTGGCAAAAGTCCGCTGTGCACGGGCTACCGTCGTCGCACGCGCCGTCGGCATTGTCGTCGGTCATGCCGTCGCAGTCGTCGTCCTTGGCGTTGCACGTCTCGAGCGTTGCCGCTTGCGCGAGGCACGCTGGCAACGACCCGGGCTTATCGCATGTCCGCGCGGCCTTGCAGGTGCCGCTGTCGTTGGTCTGCGTGCACTGAGTTGTGCTGCCGTGCTGGGCCGCCCAGCCGCTGCACGGGCAGACGGCGCCACCAGCGGGCACGCAATGGGGCGACGCGCCCTGGCACTCGAATCCGCTCGGGCACGGCACCTTGTCGCTGCACGGTGCCGAGCAGAAACTGCCGCTCGCGCCTTGGTCGTAGCACTTGGGCTCACCTGTCGCGATGCCGGGTTGGCAGTCCTGATGGCTCAGGCACGGCGCACACAGCGATACCCAGCGCGGCACGCAAACGGAGACCAGATCGCCGCCCGCCGTGGCATACGCCGTGCAAACTTCTGTCGCCTTGCAGGCGGCAGAACCCGAGCACGGCGCGGCGCACACGTGGCCATTGGAGGTTTCCAAGCAGATGCCGCCATCGCACTCGGCATCCGGGCCGCAGGGACAGCGTGCGCCGCCCGGGCAGACGGCCGCTTCGGTCGCGTCGGCTTCGATCAAGTCTGCTGCTGGCAGGTCCGCAGGCGCAGCGTCGACGTCCTGGAGGAGTTGAGGCTCCCCGTCCTGGCTGATCTTGGCGTCGAGGACTGGAGCGTAGGTGACAGTGCCAGATGCCGGGCTGCCACAGCCCGGCGTCGCCATCGCACCGGCAAGGAGCCAAGCGAACGCGAACGCGTGAACGCGGGACCGTGGTCGGTTGAGTGGAGTCATGCGATTGCGCACTTCCGTTGCCCCCGCCGCGCATCTTGAGCGGAGGAGTCGGACGGGTCAAGGTGCGGTCATGCCGGCGAGGCCGCTCAACCCATGCTGCAGGATGGCATCGGCGCCTGCACCGTTGTACAACCACGCCCGCGCCGCCAACCTGGCCGCGCCGGATCCGCGATGCCCACCCTCGGCCGCCTGCTCTGCGCCCTTGCCCTGTGCTGCGGCACCGTCGCGTGCTGCAAGTGCAAGCCGGTGAAAGCAAAACACGCCGTAGCAACCCAAGCCGCGCAGCCCGCCGCGGCCGCTCCCGTATCGGCTCTCGACGCACGCTTGGCCACCCTGCCCGACCCGCTTGCGCGCGTCGATGGCCGGCCGATCGCACGGGCCATGGTCGGCTCCGGTCTGCGGGCCCAGGTCGACGGCGGCGTCCTTTCGGCAACGGCCGACGACATCACGTGGCAGCGTGCGGTTGCGACACGCCTCGAGACGCGCATCGACATGTTCCTGGTGGCACGCGCCCTCGACACGCAGCAGCGGCAAGTGGCGACGGCGTCGGCGCAAGCGCTGTTGACGGCCGAACAGGCGCGATCCGGCGGCAAGAACAAGTGGTTGGACACCATCCGGCTCCGTGGCGAGACCGCGGCAATGCGCATGGATGCCTTGGCCCTGCAACGCGGCCTGGCGTTGCTGGCGCGCAAGGATCCAGCGGTTGCGGTACCGGAGCACGAACTGCGCGAGCGGTTCGAGTCGCAGAACAAGGCGCTGGCGGAAACTGGACGGCCGCCGCTCACCTTCGCGGCCGCACGCGGCAGCCTGCATGCGAACCTGCTGCGGATGCGTGAATTTGCCGCCGGTCGCATGCTGCTGGCCGGGTTGCGCGCGGCGGCCCACATCGAACGAATGCCGCCCTTCGATCATCCGCCGGGCGGTCTGCCGCTGGCCGGCACCGTGACCGCCACCTTGCCCGAACCCGATGACGACTGACCTGAGCCACTGATGCATCTGCCAAACCTTGCCATGGTCTTGTTCTTTGCTCTGACTGCGTGCGGCTCTGGAGCCAAGACCAGCGCCGCCGTTTCCCATCCCGCCGCGGTTCCGGATGCCGGCGACGCGGCAGAGTCCGCTGCCGACGTGACGGTAACGGCCGGTTGGCCCGCCGATGCGGTCGCGGTCCATGCGCCCGCGGCTTGGACGACGACGACGGATCTTGCGCCGTACTCGGTCCATTTGACTTGGCAGCACGATCCGGCCAATTCGGTGGCGGTGGCGTGGGCGACCCGCTCGCGGGATCTGAACGCATACCACCCCAAGGTGTGGTTCATCCGCGAGGCCGTCGGCGGCGCGGATGCCGCGGCGATGCCATTTGCCGCGACGTTGACGGCGGCGGGCAGCGGCGAAATCTACCAAACCAATGGCACCATCGCGGGTGACGAAGGTTCCACGCAAGGCGTCACGTGGACCGTCGAATTGACCGGCCTGCAGCCCGACACCGCCTACGTGTTTCGCGCCGGGACGTGGAGCGATTTTGACACCAAGACGGGGACCTTCACCGCACCTGAACTTTCCGAAGTGGGCCATTTCCGCACGGCGCCGCCAAAGGGCAAGCGCCAGCCGTTTGCCGTCGTCCTCGCTGGCGACAGCCGCGGCGGCATCGACAAGATCACCCAGAATGCCCAGCGATTGGGCGCGATGGACGCGGCGTTCTGGATCTTCAATGGCGACTTCACCAACCTCGGCTTGCAAGCCGAGTGGGACAATTGGATCGGCGCCATGCAGCCGGTCATGCGTCACCACGTGCTGATGCCCGTGCAAGGCAACCACGAGATTTTCGCGGACATGTTCTACGCGCAATTTGCCATGCCGGTGATGTCGGGGCTGCAAGCGGAGTATCTGGAGCACGCCTGGTCCTTCAACTACGCGAATGTGCATTTCATCGGCCTGGATTCGAATGCCGAGCAGAACGTGCAGGATCAGGTGGCGTGGCTGGAGGCGGATCTGGCAGCGGCGCGCAAGGATCCGGATATCGATTGGATCATTCCGATGTCGCACCATCCGGCCTATTCGGCGTGCACCAACCACGGCTCGACGCCGATCATGCAGCAGTATTGGGTGCCCCTGTTCGAGAAGTACAACGTCGAGCTGGTGTTTTCCGGACACGATCACAATTACGAGCGCAGCAAGCCCGTACGCGGCGGCAAACCAGTCGCCGATGGCGAAGGTCCGGTTTATGTGGTTGCAGGCGGCTTCTATTCACCGCCCTACTCGAATGGCACCGATTGGTGGACGGCGACATCGACACATGGCAACAAATACAATTATGTGCACTTGAAAGTGGAGGGCAAGAAGCTGTCGTTCACGACCTACAGCGGCGATGGCAGCGAAGTGCTGGATCAGTTTGCCATGACCAAGCCCTGACGCGGCGCGGACGTCGTGGCCCCGCCACTGTTCAAGACGCTCCCGCGCACCAGCGCCTCCGGCCGCGCGAACACCAACACGCGGTCCACACCGCTCAGCTCGAACAGCCATGGCCGCGGATAGGTTTGCTCGGCGAACTGACGCATCTGGGGCATCAGCGCCAAGCCATGGCGATCCAGCAGGATCAGCACCTCGGGTGGATCGGCGACCAACGCACCGAAGAGCTCGGCGCGCGCCACGTCGTCATTGCGAAAACGCTTGGTGTTGGTGTCGGCCATGCGGTGCCAGAGCGGCCGCGGAATCTCCAGCGACAGCAGCGGAGCGAGATTGGAATCGCCGAGGATGCGCGCTTCGCGTTTGAGCATGCCGCGCAGGGTCTCGGCGGTGGCGCGCACGCGCAGGGAGGCGGCAGCCGTGTGTGCCCTGCGCAACTGCAGACGCCCCAAGGTGGTTGGCAATTGCAGCGCAAAGAGCGTCAGCAGCGTCGCCACGGCCGCACTGCGGGCGATGCGGTGCGTGCGGCCCAGCTCGAATGCGACGTGCACGCCGGCCGCGCCGAGCAAGGCGCCCAGGGGCAAAACGATGACCATGTAGTAGCCGTGAACGGAATCAAACAAGCCGAGGATGGCCAACGCCGCCGCGACCGCACAGGCCAGTTGCGGCACCTGGGAGCGTGCGGATTCGGGCAAGGGCAGACGGTGCCAGAACGCCGCGCACAGACCAAGGCCCATGGCGGGCAGCCAAGCGAGATGACGGAGCAATTGAGGGGCGAACACGCGGCTCCAGCGGCTCGTGGTTGCGAATTCGGAGGGACGGGCGAGCGGCGAGAAGTACACCTGATCGAAGAACTGCCAGCCGAAGACCAGTGCGCACAGGAGCCAGAAGCCTGCCAGAAAGGCGACAAACCACGCTGCGGAGCGCCACCAGCGCCGACCGCCGAACAGGCACAGCCCCACGAGCCAGGCGATGGCGACGGCGCCGACCAGGGTCGAAGTGGCGACGCACAGGGCCACGGCGATGCCGGGGGCGCGCCCGCGGCCACGCGACGCTGCCGCGATGGCAATGGCAAGCAGCAGGATGCCTTCGCACAGGCCAGTGAACTGCGCGCCGCCGGCCAGCACGGTGTCGCTCGTGACCCAAAGCAGCAAGGCCGCCAGCCCCGCGGCCCGGGACCAATGCCGCGCCGTGAAGAACAGCAGCACCGCGGTGAGCACCGACGCGCCGATGGGCACGAGCTTGCTGGCCGGCACCGTGGCGGGCAACGCGAACTCGAGGTGCACGACCGGCACGAGTTGCAGAGGCGGATGAGAGAAGAAGAAATCGCGGTAGGGGGCAGCACCTTCGCCGACCATGCGCGCCATCGCCGCGTACATCCATTCGTCGGCCGGCGACAGCCCGGTTTGCGCCACCAGTGCAGCGCCGAAGGCGCACAGGATCGCGAGCGCGACCAACTGGTCCCATGCAACGGCCGCCGCGGCCGAGCCGGACGGCGACGGGCCTGTCACAGCTTGCGTCCCGGCGCGCCGAGATCCCAGCCGCCGTCCAGACCGAGCGCTGCACCAAGGTGCTGTTCGCACAACGCATCTGGGCCATCGGCGGTGCGAGCGGCGTCGCAGGCTTGACATGCGGCCGCTTCGCCGTAGACGCGCTCGGCACGCACTTGGGCAAAGCCTTGCAGCAGGCGCTGATCGCCACGTTCACTGGACCGTTCATCGACCCACGCGGCGCCAACAGACTCAGGGCGGCGGACTGCGCCAGGCTTTGCGGTCGGTTTGGACATCGTTGTCACCCGGCGCGCCGCTCCTCGCTTGCGCGTGGCGCTTCTGGGCGGCACTATGACCGCACTCGCCGGCCCACGCAACGCCGGAGGAGATGGCGATGTTCGAGGTCAAGAGCGACATCGACGTAGACGCACCAGCAGAGGTCGTGTTCTCGGTCCTGTGGGATGTCGCGCGCTACCCCGACTTCATGACCGACATGGTCGACAGCTGGGCGCACCCCAGCGATAATCCTCTGGAAAAAGACGCGACACACCGCGTGCAGTTCATTCGCTCCCGGACCTATACGGTTCACTTGCGGGCCGAGCCATCCACGTCGATCACGTGGAAACTTGTGCAAGGCGAGAACATGCGCATCAATGAGGGGCATTGGCACATCCGGCCGCGCGAGGACGGCGCAGGTTGTTCACTCGAGTACCTGCTGCGCATCGAGCTTGCCCTCAAGTTGCCCGATGCCATCGTCAAGCGGCTGACTGCCTTCAACCTCCCGACGATGATGCGCCAGGTCAAGGCATACGCGGAGCACCAGCAACGGCTGCGCGCGATGCCTTAGCGCTTGTGCCAAGATGGTTTGACACTGTGCCCGTTTGCTTCTTCTCTGGTCGCCAGGCTCACCGATGCGGATTCGCGGCGACTACTGTGACACCGACTCGATCGAGTCTTTCCGTCACAGGCCATTAGGAGTTCGCGCATGCAGGAACGGTTCGCGCCCATTGCACGGTTGGCCAACTGTTTTCATTGCGACGCGCGCGGCAGTGCCGAATGGTGCCCGCTGGAAACGGACGACTTGCGCGTGCTCAACCAGGCCAAGGTGGCCAGTCATTACCAGCCCGGTCAAGCGGTCTTCTACCAGGGCAACCCGTGTCTCGGCGTCTTTTGCATCGAGTCCGGCACAGTCGCAGTCCGCAAGACCGACCCACACGGCAACTCGGTCATCGTCCGCCTCGCCCACGGCGGCGAGACGCTGGGCTACCGCGCATTCTTTGCCGGCGTGCCCTACCGCGCTGGCGCAGACGCTCTGACTGCCGCACGCATCTGTTTTGTCGAGAAAAGCACGGTGCGGACGCTGCTCGATCACCAACCCGCGGTCGCACAGGCTTTTTTGCGGCACATGGCGCGCGATCTCGAAGACGCCGAAGAGGCCAGGCTCAAGGCGGCATCCCTCTCGGCGCGCGCGCAACTGGCTGGCCTGTTGCTGGTTCTGAAGCAGCGTTTCGGCACGATGACGCGCGACGGCACGTTGATCATCGAATTGCCGCTGTCGCGTCAGGATCTCGCGGCAGTCATCGGTGCGCGCCCGGAGACCATCGCGCGGGCGGTGCGCTCGCTCGAACAATCCAACGTGGCGCAATTCAAGGGTCGTTCGGTGGTCATCCCGGACTTGGATGCGCTGATGGATGAAGCCGACCTACCTGCTTGACCAGTCGGCACGTCCCGCCGACTGCGCTGCGGCGGTGCAGTTCCCCGAGTCACCACGACTGGGACTGCCCCCCGGCCTGACCGGCTCGTCGTCATGCAGCATGCGCACGCCCGGCGTCTTGAGGTCATCGAACTGCCCGCGCCGCACGGCCCAGAGAAATCCGGTCACCGCCGCGCTGACGATGCAAAGGGCAAGAGGCAGCACGAGAAACAGCACGGACATCAGTCGCCTCCGAAGGTGCGGGCGCGATACGAACTGCTGACGACGGTCAAGGAGCTGAACGGCATCAAGATCGCGGCGATGAGTGGGCTGAGCAGGCCGGTGATCGCGAGCCCGCCGCCCAGCAGGTTGTAGGCGAGCGAGAAAGCGATATTGCGGCGGACGACGCGCAGCGTACGGCGCGCGCCGACGATGACTTCGACGACAGGCGCGAGGCCCGCGCGGGTGAGGAACACGTCCGCCGCCTGCAGGCTGGCTTCGGCGCCGCCGTGGACGCTGATGCCGACGGTCGCAGCGGCGAGGGCCGCGGCATCGTTGACGCCGTCGCCCACCATGAGCACCGGGCCATCGCGCAGCGCGCTTTGCACGGCGGCGAGCTTGTCCTCGGGCGTGGCTCCGCCGCGGCAGGCCTGCGGCGAAAGGCCCAACTGCGCGCCGACATGCGCGACGACCGCCGGATGATCGCCGGACAACAATCCAACGCGAAAACCCATGGCTTGCAGCGCTCGCAGACTCGGCGCAGCGTCCTGCCGCAGCGGATCGCCCAAGCCCATCGCAGCCACCACGATGCCGTCCTGCGCCACGAGCACCGGCGTCTGCGCCTGGCTCGTCAGTTGTCGCACCCAGGCATCGGCGTGGGCGCTCGGCTGCGCAGCGGCGAGCACGAAAGCCGCTGAACCAACAAGCAATTTGTGATCAGCTACCTGCGCCTCTATGCCGCCGCCCAGCGTGTGCAGGATCTGCGAAGGCGGCGGCGCTTCGAGGTGGGCAAATGCGCTGAGCACCGCGCGGGCAATCGGATGCATTGATTGACGTTCTACAGCCAGAACCAGCGGTTGCACGCTCTCGTCGCCCAGCCAGGTGAGCAGTTCCGTGCGACCCTGGGTCACGGTGCCTGTCTTGTCGAAGAGGATGAGGCCGGGCTTGGCCAGACGCTCCATCGCATCGCCGCCTTTGACCAGGATGCCGCGCCGCGCCGCACGACCGATGGCAGCGTGCACGGCCAGCGGCGTCGCCAGGCCAAGCGCGCAGGGACACGTCACAATCAGCAATGACACGGCGTGGTCGAGCGCCATGCTCGGGTCGTGCCACAGCCAGAACAGCGCCGTCACGGCTGCCAGACCCAGCACGGTCGCTACGAACGCACCGATGAGCCGATCCGCGAGGGCGACGATGGGCGCGCGGCGCCGCGACGCTTCGGCCACGGCCTGCATCAGCTTGCCCACGCGCGTGCCCGTGCCGGTCTGCTGTGCGCGAACATGCAGCAAGTCCGACAGGTTGAGCGTTCCGGCGTGCACGCTATCGCCGGTGTGTACTTCCACCGGGCGCGACTCGCCGGTCAGCCAGGAGTTGTCCAGCGCCGAGTTGCCGCGGACCAGTACACCGTCCACGGGAATCGTCTCGCCGGCGCGAACTTCCAGCACGTCGCCGACTTGCACGGCTTCGGCGGAGATCTCCCGCACGACCTCGCCTTCGACCCGGCGCACCGCACTCGGCGCAAGGGCATACAGCAGTTCGGCAGCATCACTCGCCGCACGCCGTTGACGCATCTGGATCCAGCGGCCGACAAGCAGCAGGAAGATGAGGACTGCTATGGAATCGAAGAAGATTTCGCCGCGATCGCGCAGGGTGTTGAGGGCGCCCCAGACAAAGCCGGCAGTCAGGCCGATGGCGATGGGCAAGTCCATGTGCAGCGTCCGGCTGCGCAGGGAAGCAAGACCGCCGCGCAGGAACACGGCACCGCACCAGAAGAAGGAGGGGATGGTCAGCACGAGGCTGCCCCAGCGGAACATGGCGCGGAACTCGGCATCCATGTCGGCAAATACGTCGCTGTAGAGGGCAAGCGCAAGCAGCATGACGTTGATGGCGATGGCGCCCGCGACGCCGATGCGGGCCAGCAAGGCTCGCTCCTCCGTGCGGCGCAATTCGCGCACACTGCCGCCGCGCAGCGGGTGGGCCGGGTAGCCCATCGCGTCCAATTTGCTAGAGATTTCGGAGAGCGCCACACGTGCCGGGTCCCACTGCAAGGCGACGCAAGCGCGGCCGAGATCGAGACGCGCCGTGACGCCCTCCCCGACCGCGCGCTCGACGAGCCAGACGCACGAAGGGCAGTGCACGCCTTCGAGGTAGAGTTCGGTCGCGCACCGGCCGCTGCCAGGTACCGCGCGGCAGTAGGCCGCGACGAACGCGGGATCGTCGAATTCTGCGTAGGATTTCCCGGTCGTTTGCGCCCTGCGTCCTGCCGCGCCATCGTTGTCGCGGAGATCGTAGTAGCGTCCGAGGCCGCCCGCGACGATGGCTGAGCGCACGACGCGGCAGCCCGAACAGCAGAACTGCTCGGTGGCGCCTGCTTCGCAAAGTCCTTTGGGCACGGGCAGGCCGCAGTGGCTGCACGCGACGGCGCTGAGGACAGTCGCGGGGCCAAGTGCGGGCAGGATGTCGGCATCAACGGGCACGTTTCTGGTCCTCGTGGCAGCACGGCGGTTCGCGCTCGCCCAGGTGTTGGATGCGCTCAATCGCCGTGGACAGCGACCATGTCGCAGTGGATTGTTCCTGTGTTTCGCCGACAATCGGCTGGCCGTTCTGCATAACAGCCAACTGCATCCGTTGAGTGACAGCCATCAGGCCGACGCACACCAGGGCCAGTGCGCTGAGTGCCGGCAGGTGACGCCGCAGCGGTCCGGCGAGTTGCTGCACGGCAGCGCCCAGCACGACCAGCATCGGCAAAGTGCCCAGCCAGAAGGACGCCATGACGGCCGCGCCCCACAGCGGACTCGCAGTTCCTGCCGCAGTCACGGCAAAGGCGTAGAGCCAGCCGCACGGCAAGAGCGTCGATGCCAGCCCGAGAAGGGCCGCGCGCACGACCGGCGGCCGGCCGCGCATGGCCTGCAAGCTCTTGGCGTACAAGCGTTCGATGCGTGCGGGCAGCGGCAAGTGCGGCAACCCGAGACCCAGGGCGCGCAGGACGCCGACGGTACCCCAGGCCACCATGGAAAGACCCGCCAGCACAGCGGCCACTCGGCCGACGCCTGCGGCAGAACCTGCCAAATCCACTGCATTTCCCAACAACCCCGCGGCCAGGCCGAGCAGGCTGTAGGTCAGCAGGCGCCCGACGCTGTAGGCGATGTGCCCCAACCAACGCGCGCGATCGTCCGATGCGTCGCTCCCGGCGTAGAAGGCAATGAAACCACCGCACATACCGGCGCAGTGCACGCTGCCGAGCAGGCTCGCGCCAAAGACCGTCGCGAAGAGCGCCATCATGGCGTGGTGCCCGCGGGAAGGACGAGTTCCTGACGCAGCGTCGTGGAGAAACGCTCGCCGCCGTGCCGCGCCGTCATCTGGAATTCGTGCCAACCCGCGCCGGAAATAGGAAGTGAAAATACGTAGTTCGCGCCTCCGCCAGGCGTAGCCGTGGTCTCCAGCAGTTGCCCGGATCGGGCAATGCGCAGCGCCACGACGTCGATCTGCGCACCAGCAATGGGCTGCCTGGAGCGGTCCAGCAAGTGCGCGACGAACGGTGTGCGGCCATCGGCACCGGGCGTACCCGCCTTGAGATCGATGCGCCAACCGAGCGCGGCATTGCGCGCCTCCTGCGCCTGGTGATGATCCCAAGCCACTGCTTTCTTATAGTAATCCTTCTCAATCGCAAAGGACGGATCGTTGCTCGCCCGCAGCATCAGGTAGCCGTTGGCCGCGACCGGCACCAGCAACAGGGCGATCACGAGCAGCGGCCAATACCAGCCGCGCTTGCCGTCAACGGCCGCCATGGGCCCCTCCCACGGGTGCAAGAAATTGGAACGGAACGCTTTTTTCGAAGCCGTGCTGATCCGTCACGTGGATCTGCACCGCGCGCACGCCGCCCGGCACCGCGCTTTGCGGCGCCATGAGAAAAGCCCCCACGACCGCGGTCTTGCCTGCCGCCACGCTCACCGGGTTCTCGGTTGACACCAACTGCATGTCCTGCGCGTCCGCGCCAAGTGCGATGCGATACGGGCGCTTGTAATCCGCATGACTCAGGATCTTGACGCGCAGTTGGTTGGTCACAAGGCCATTGTCTTGGACGATGAAGGGCGCGCCCATGCCGCGAAACACGCTGACTTCGGCGCTGCCGCGGTTGCCGAGCGCGACTGCGAACAGTACCGCAACCAGCACCAGCGCCAGCGGATAGGCCACGATCCGCGGCCTGAACACATGATCCTTGCCGTTGTGGGCCAGCGCTGCTTCAGAGGTGTAGCGGATCAGACCGAGCGGGCGTTTGATCTTTGTCATCACTGCATTGCAGGCGTCGACGCACTGAGTGCAGCCGATACACTCCATCTGCAAGCCGTCGCGGATGTCGATGCCGGTCGGGCAGGTGCTGACACAGTTGCCGCAGTCGATGCAGTCGCCGATGCGCAGTTGCCCCACCGACTTCTTGACGAGCTTGCCGCGCGGTTCGCCGCGCGCGACGTCATAGGCCACGATCAGGGAGTGTTGGTCGAGCAGCGCCGATTGGATGCGCGCATAGGGACAGGCGACGATGCACATCTGCTCGCGAAAGAACGCGAAATCGATGAACATCAACACAGCGGTGACGCCCATGACGCCAAACCCCGTCGGGTGCTCGATGGGCGACGAACGCACCCAGTGCAGCAGTTGCTCGACGCCGACGAAATAGGAAAGGAATAGATTACCAACGAGTACCGACAACACCGCAAACACGACGAATTTGAGAACTCGTCGCGGATGCAGTGGCTGATCTTCGCGCTGCGCCTGCTGGCGTGGGTTGCCCTCGAACAAGCGCTCGATGGGCCGGAATACGAACTCCATGTACACCGTCTGTGGGCAGGCCCAGCCACACCAGACGCGGCCGAACAGCGCGGTCAGCAAGAAGATCGCCAGGAAGATGCCGAGGAGCAGCAGCATCAGCAGCACGGAGTCGGTCGGCAGCAGTGTTGCACCGAAGAACGTAAACTCCCGCTTGGGAAGGTCTAGTAAAATCGCCGGCTTGCCGCCGATGCGCACCAGCGGCAGCGCCACGAACAGCGCAATCAGACCCCACGCCGTCACCAGGCGTCGCCGATAGAATGCGCCGCGCGAGGGATGCGGCTTGAGCCAACGCCGTGTGCCGTCTGGATTCAGCGTCGACAGAACGCGTTCCTCGGCAGCGGCGGGTCCGGCACTCATGGTTTCGCGGCTCCCTCGAACGGCTGGCCCTGCGCTTCCTTGCCCGGCAGGTTCTTGCCGCGCAGCGACACCACGAATGCGGCCAGGTCGCGAATCTCATCTGCCTTCATGGTCTTGCCCCACACCGGCATGCCCTTGTCCGGCACGCCCTTGCGCACGGTCGTGTAGATATCCATGCCTTTGCCGCCGTGGATCCAGAAATTGTCCGTCAGGTTGGGTCCGATCTTGCCCTCGCCCTTCTCGCCGTGGCAAGCGACGCAAATCGCCTGGAACTTCGCGGATCCGGCGGCGATGTGGGCAGGATCCTGGACGTACTTCTCCAAGTCCTCGGGACTGATGGCGAACAGCGCCTCTGCGGCCGCGTCGATCTTGGCCTGGATCGCCACCTCTTCACTGTAGTCTTGCAGTCGGTTGGGGCCGAGCGCCAGCACGTCGAAGTACAGCACATAGCCGATCGCAAAGAGGATTGTCACGACGAACAACGTGCTCCACCAGCCGGGCATCGGGTTGTCGTATTCGCGGATGCCATCGTAGTCGTGTTCCAACAAGTGCTGCTGATTGCTCATTTTGACTCCTCGGTCGTGCCGGCATGGGGCGCAGCCTGCGCGCCATCTTCCAGGGGCAGGTGCTGTGCCCGGTTCCACAGCGAGCGGTTGCGCGGCAGGAAGATCCAAATCGCTTCACCAATGAATGCGAACAGAAACAGGACCATGGCCACCTGTGTGTAACCTGACAGACCCATGTTGCTCATGATCTCGCTGAGTTTCATCGACAAACGCTCCATCGCCTACAGGGCTGCCGCCTGAGCGGGTGTGATCTTGATGTCCATGCCCAAGCGCTGCAGGTAGGCCACCAGTGCGATAATCTTCTTCGATGCCAGCCCCTTCGGCCCACCATCGACCTCGATCGCCTTGGCCAGCACCGCCGCCTGCCCGTGCGCCATCGCTTCGGCCTGGTTCAGCGCTTCGCCATACGGCACGCCCAGCATCGCCATGGCATCCACGTTCTTCTGTACGCGGCCGAAGTCCAGATCATCCGTCAGCAGCCATGGGAACGGCGGCATGATCGAGCGCGGCGTCACACTGGCCGGTTCCTTCATGTGGTTGACGTGCCACAGCCCCGGATACTTGCCGCCGACCCGCGCGAGATCCGGCCCGATGCGCCGCGAGCCCCATTGGAATGGATGATCGTAAACGAATTCGCCAGGTTTAGAGTATTCGCCGTAGCGTTCCGTCTCAGCCCGGAACGGTCGGACCATCTGGGAGTGGCAATTGTAACAGCCCTCTGCGATGTAGATTTCTCGCCCCGTCAGCTCCAACGGCGTGTACGGCTTGACCGAGGCAATGCTCGGCACATTCGAGCGCACCAGGAAGGTCGGGATGATCTCGAACAGCGACGCAACGGCCACCGCCACGACGACAAGTATGGTAAACGTTAGCGATTTACCCTCCCAGCCGCGGTGAAAGCGCATCTGCACCAGGCGCTGCCAGGCCGACCCGTGCCCCGCCAGCTCCTCGTAGTCGGAAGGGAGCGGCGCCGCCTCAAAGACCGGCACGTCATAGGTGGCAGGCCGGTTCTTCCATGTCATGTAGAAGTTGACACCTGCCAGCATAACACCGGTTATAAACAGGGTTCCACCGGCAACGCGCACCCAGTACATCGGCAACAGACGCTGCACGGTCTCGACGAAATCCGGGTAGGCCAGACGGCCCGTGTCGTCGAACGCCCGCCACATCAGGCCCTGCGTCACGCCGGCCGTGTAGATCGCGACGATGTAGAGCAAGATGCCGACCGTACCGATCCAGAAGTGCAATTCCGCAAGCCTCCTCGACCACAAAGGCGTTTGAAAGAGCCTTGGTAGCAGCCAATACATCATGCCAAAGGTCATGAAACCGTTCCATCCCAACGCGCCGGAGTGGACGTGGGCAATCGTCCAGTCGGTGTAGTGAGACAAAGCATTGACACTCTTGATGGAAAGCATCGGTCCTTCGAACGTCGCCATGCCGTAGAACGTGATGCCGACCACGAAGAACTTGAGGACCGGATCCTCGGCGACCTTGTTCCATGCACCGCGCAACGTGAAGAGACCATTGATCATACCACCCCACGAGGGCATCCACAGCATGACCGAGAAGACCATGCCCAGCGTCGAGGCCCACTCCGGCAGTGCGGTGTAGTGCAGGTGGTGGGGGCCCGCCCAGATGTACATGAAGACGATCGACCAGAAGTGCAGGATGGACAGCTTGTAGGAAAAGACAGGTCGATTCGCTGCCTTGGGCAGGAAGTAGTACATGAGGCCGAGGAACGGCGTGGTCAGGAAGAAGGCGACCGCGTTGTGGCCGTACCACCACTGCATGAAGGCGTCCTGCACGCCGGCGTAGAGCGAGTAGCTCTTGAGCGGGCCTGCCGGTACCGACAAGTTATTGAAAATGTGAAGGATCGCCACAGTGATGATGCTGGCGATGTAGAACCAGATGGCGACATAGAGGTGTTGTTCGCGGCGTTTCCAGATGGTGCCGAAAAAGTTGATGGCGAACAGGACCCAGACGACCGCAATCGCAAGATCGATCGGCCACTCCAACTCCGCGTATTCTTTCCCTTGCGTGAGACCCAGTGGCAGCGTGACGGCCGCCGAGACGATGATCGCCTGCCAGCCCCAGAAATGCAGTGCGCTCAAGGTGTCGCTGAACATGCGCGCCTTGAGCAGGCGCTGACTGGAGTAGTACACGGCAGCAAAGACCGCATTTCCGGCGAACGCGAAGATGACGGCATTGGTGTGCAACGGCCGCAACCGGCCGAAGTGCAGCCAGCCGACATTGAAAGCCGGGTTCGCGAGTTGCAGGGCGATGACGATACCGACCAGCATCCCGACGAAACCCCAGATGAGCGTCATGAGGAGAAACTTGCGGACAATCGCATCATCGTAGCTGAATCTTTCGAGGCGGGACGCGGACGCGGCGGTGGTGCTCATGCAGACTCCGAGGCAAGGAGGCGCGGGACGGTGCAGTCCAATCGAGAAACGCTTGAGGGGGCTGGGTCACAATGCTAGCCCGTCCAGGCGAAACAGGCTATGTACGCGGCGCGGGGCCAGACGCTGGCCCCGTGAATCTTGATCTAGATCAAGGATACGAACATCGTCAAGTGGCACGGCCGCGATCCGACAAAACCAGCAGCGGGCGAAGCATTGCGCGACGGAGCTTTCGGCGAGGCAAAAGATGAGCACGACAGAAGCGTTGGCAACTCTGCGATTTGACACGATTCAACGTCATGCAGGGCGTGGGCCGCGTTACACGAGCTATCCGCCGGCAACATCATGGACCGAGGCCGTCGGCCCGGCCGATCTGCAGCGAGCCGTGGCCGAGCTGGGCGAACGCCAGGACCCGCCATCCTTGTCGGTTTACGTGCACATGCCTTTTTGCCCGAGCATGTGCTGGTTCTGCGCGTGCAATGTGCTGGTAACAAAGCGCTTGGATCTCGCGGATGTCTACCTCGACCGCGTCGAGCGCGAGTTCGAGATGTTGGGGCCGTCCATCCCGCAGCAGGGTCGAACAGTGCAGATCCATTGGGGCGGCGGCTCGCCGAGCTACCTGACACCTCAGCAGATGCAGCGCCTCTACGGACTTATCCGCTCGCGCTTCAATCCGACACAAGACGCTGAGATCGCTCTAGAAGTCGATCCACGCATCACTGGACCTGAACATCTGGCATGCCTGCGCGAGCTGGGCTTCAACCGGTTGTCGATGGGCGTGCAAGACTTCGACGACACCGTGCAGCACGCGATCAACCGCATTCAAAGCGGTGACATGACAAGTGAATTCGTCGACAGGTGCCGCGCAGCGGGCTTCCATAGTCTGAACATGGATTTGATCTACGGCTTGCCGGAGCAGACCGAGCAGTCGTTCGCGGACACGCTGCGGCGCGTGATTGAGATCCGCCCGGATCGCCTTGCGATCTACGGGTATGCGCACGTGCCGTGGCTCAAACCATTTCAGCGGCGCATTGCGCAAGAGACGATTCCCGGGCCGGATCGGCGTTTTGCGTTGTTCCGCATCGCGCTGGAAAAGCTGTTCGAGGCCGGCTACGAGTACATCGGCATGGATCACTTCGCCTTGCCCGGCGACGAGTTGGCGACGGCGCGGCGCAATGGCACGTTACATCGCAATTTCATGGGCTATTCGACGCGAGCAGGCGCCGAATTGATCGGTTTCGGCCTGTCCTCGATCAGCTACGTCGGTGGGCTGTATGCGCAGAACGAGCACAAGCTCAATCCCTACTATGCCCTGGTCGATGGCGGCCAACTGCCTGTGATCCGTGGCTATCGTCTCACCAAGGACGACGAAATCCGCAACGACGTCATCCAGGATCTGATGTGCAACAGCGTCATCCGCAAAGCAGCGATCGCGGACAAGCACCAGATCGAGTTCGACAAGTACTTTGCGAGCGAACTTGCGCAATTGGCGCCTCTTGAGACCGATGGGCTGGTGCAGATCCACGCCGATCGCATCGAGGCCACCTTCCTCGGGCGCATCCTGGTGCGGACAATCGCGATGCGCTTCGACGCGCATTTGCCCAAGGAAATGCAGGGATTGGCGCGCTTCTCGGCGACCGTCTGATCCGCCGTGCGCGCCAAAGGAAAGCCCGTGTGCTCGTGAAGGACGTGGAAAACAAAACGATTCGCGTGCATGCCGTGCGCGCGATGCTGATCCTGGGCGTACTGGTCGGCGGCGGCACGCTCGGCTATTGCTGGATTGAAGGCTGGTCGGTCGCAGATGCGCTGTACATGACGGCGATTACGCTGTCCACGGTCGGCTATGGGGAGACCCACCCGCTCAGCGCGAGCGGTCGCTGGTTCACGGTCGCGCTCATCAGCGTGGGCGTGGGCAACATTGCCTATGCCCTTGGCGCAGGGACGGAATTCTTCGCCGCCGGAGGCTTGCGCGGCTACCGCAGGAGGGCGCTCATGGAAAGCAAGCTGCAGGGCCTGCACGACCACACGATCGTCTGTGGCCACGGCCGGTTGGGTTCAGCAGTCAGCGCGGCGCTGCGCGAGGCCGGCGCACCGTTTGTCGTCGTGGAGCAGAATCCGCACGTGCTGTCCCGTCTCGACCAAGAGGAAGTTCCGTATGTTGCCGGCGATGCAGGCGACGACGAAATCCTCAAGTCGGCGGGCATCGGGCGCGCGCGCACGCTCGTGACGGCGTTGCACGACGATGCGGCGAACGTGTTCTTGACGCTGACAGCGCGCGTGCTCAACCCGGCGGTCGTCATCTACGGCAAAGCGGATGATCCCACCAGTCTCATCAAGTTGGAGCGCGCCGGTGCCAACCACCGCTTCAGCCCGGCGCAAGTGGCGGGCCATCGCGTGGCCAACCAGATCCTGCGGCCGACGTTGACGGACATCGTCGGCCTGTCGACCAAACGTGGCGAATATGAGTTGGCGATCGAGGAGTTCCAGGCAACGGGCCTGCACGGCGTCACCGGCGCGCCGCTCAACCGCACCAAGCTCTGGGGCAACCCGGAAGCGATGGTGCTGGCGATCAAGACAGCCGATGGCGGCGTCCTGTTTCCGCCCAAAGGCGACTACGAACTGCGCGACAACGACCGCGTCGTGATCATGGGCAAAGCGGATGCGCTCGGCCGTTTGGTATCGACAGCGCAAGCCAGGTAAAGGGGCCGTCCGAAAACAAGTCGATCGACTTGTCCGGCGGGCGTCGCCGCGAATCCGCATCGGTGAGCTTGGCGACCAGAGAACAAGCAAACGGAGTTCGTCTCAGTCCTTCTGCGACAGCTCGCAACTACAGATATTTGTCCACGATGCGACCCAGACCCGGTACGGCGACACTGACGTGCTCTTTGGCGCGCGGACGCAGGCTCTGGTAGGCGGACTCGACAGCCTTGTGGTCGCCTTTGTGGGCGCGCGCGTCGGTGACTTCCAGCAGTTTCTCTGCCACGCCACCGGCATCGGCTGCAACAAAAGAGCCGAATGTTCCAGGTTTGCCGCCTTCGGTGAACCGCGCGAAGTGGCCTTCCAGCTTGCCGACCCACTCGTCGAGCAAGGTATTGATGACGCCTTCGATGAAGCCGGGCTTGACGGCCTTGACGATCTTGAACGCGGCCTTGATCGGCAGGCCGGAGAAACCGCCCTTCTTCTCGACCTCCTCGTCGATGAGGCGAGCACAATCCTTGACGAGATTCGGGCGGTTGGCAGGTGTCAGCAGCTTGTCTTGAAGTGCGGGCATGGTTCCTCGGTGGGGGTGAGCGCGGCAGGCAGTGCGCCGCGGCGGCGCGAGTGTAGCGGCAGCCTGCGTGGAATTCCAAACGCGATCAGTTCCGGCATGCGCCTACCGCGCCAAGCGCAGCAGCGCCGCCACCGCATGGTCCGCGCCATCGGCAATCTGCGCCATGTTGGCATCGAGCATGTAGCACGGCGATGTCACGACCTTGTGCGGTTGATCGATGACGACTTCACCATGATTGGTAAGGATATGCCGAGCGCCCATCTTCTCAATCGCCGCAGCAGTGTCTTGATCCTGGCCGATCGTTACCTGGACATCGCCCAGGATGCGCGCCAGAACGGCCGGCGCAATGCAGAGCGCCCCGACCGGCTTGCCCGCCGCGACCATCGCCCGCACGGCGCCGGCCACGACGGGCTGCACCGTGCAGTTCGCTCCTGCAAAGGCGAAGTCGGACAGGTTCTTCGCCGCGCCGAAACCACCCGGCAGAATCAGCGCATCCACGTCGCTCACGGCAAAGGTCCCGAGATCGCGGATGTCGCCGCGCGCGATGCGCGCCGATTCGGTCAGCACATTGCGGGTCTCGGGCATCTCCTTGCCGCTGCGGTGGTCGATCACGTGGTGCTGCGCGATATCCGGCGCATAGCACTGGTAGCGAGCGCCCTGCCGGACGATGGCCAGCAGGGTCAGCACGGACTCGTGGATCTCGGCACCGTCGTAGACGCCGCATCCCGATAGAATCACACCAATGGTCAAGGGCTTATCGGTCATGTGGTCCCCCTGCGGCGGCCGCGCCGCGCGCCGCCCAGTATGCCGCGCCTCGGGCCATCGCACCACCGGCGTCACATGCGCTATCATCGGTCGCTGTTGCGGGGAGGACAGACCCATGGCCATCTTGAGAGGCATTGAAACCACAGCGCTTGGCCGCCTGCGCACGGTCGAGGTCAGCTACGAAGGCGGCGCCTACGTCGATGCCAAAGGCAAAGCGGTCGGCCTCGAAGACAGGACGTGCTACAGCTGCATGAACAGCTACTTCGTCTTGAGTGACGACCCGATCGACTACTGTCCGCATTGCGGCAGGCGCGAAGGCAAGACGTGGGCGGAGCCGGGCGACGCGATCAAGTGGGCCGGCGGCCAGGACTTCAGCTACTTGAAACGCCTGGGATTGGAGCCCTTCGCCGCCTTGAAGAGCGATGGCGTGTGGGTCCTGTGCTTCGCGCGCGACACGGCCGCGGTGCTGGGCACGGGCCGCTTCCTGCAGGCCAAAGGGCTGCGTCCAGGTGCCGCATGACGCCGGTAGTCAAGCAGCGCACCGCGGGCGTGATCGTCATCGGCAACGAGGTGTTGAGCGCCAAGATCCGCGACGAGAACACGCCCGTGCTGCTCGAACGGCTTGCGGGTGCGGGCGTGCGCGTCGGCGAGGTCGCACTGCTGCCGGACGATGTCGAGCGGATTTCCGAGGTTGTGCGCGATTTTGCGCATCGGTTCGACGTCGTCTTGACGACTGGCGGTGTCGGGCCGACGCACGATGACTGCACGTGGCAGGCGATCGGCCGCGCGCTGGATCGGCCGCTGGTGTTGCACGAGGAACTGGTCGCGCGCATCGAGGAACGCACGGGCGCGCCGCTCAGCGACGAGCAGAAGCGCATGGCGGTGCTGCCGCTGGGAACACGGCTTGCGGGAAAGGAAAGTCGGGTCCCCACGTTTCAGATCGAGAACATCTTCGTGCTGCCCGGCGTGCCGTCGATGGTCGTGCCGCGGATTGAATCGCTCTGCGCGTCCTGGCGGGCGCCGCGTCCGCACTTGTCAAATGTCTACTTTACAACTGACGAGTGGCACGCGGTGCCGGCGATCGATGCCCTCGTGGCGGCGTTTCCAGATCTGGAGATCGGCTCGTATCCGATCTTCCATGACGTGGATCACCGCCTGCATCTCACATTGGAAGGCTTCGATCGCGATCGCGTCGCACAGGCCGTGGACTTCATCACAGAACAGATCGGTTCGGCGCGGCGCGTGCGCGTACAGTGGCGCGAGGATGCGCTGTGAGGCGAGCAGCGCAAGGCCGCGGATGCAAACCGATGGACACGCAAAGGGCGTTGCGCCAGGATGCGATCGGTCGCCTGTCGCTTCGCGAGGTGTCTGGTGCGCAGCAGGATTCCGTTCGACCCCATGTCGCTGCCCACGCATGAAGCGCCCAGGGACGGCACGCCGCGCGGACCCGCCTTTCCGGCCACGACGCAGGTCGAGGCGGCGCGCATGAAGCCCGACGGCAGCGATGACCTGGAGACGCCGGGAATTGGCCGCGATATCGACCACTTCCGCGTACTGCGCACCATCGGGCGCGGTGGGATGGGGCAGGTGCTGCTGGCGCGCGACACGCGGCTGGGCCGGCTTGTGGCGCTCAAGCTCATCCGCGAGGACCGGCTCGACGAGGAACGTGCAACGGCGCTGATGGCGGAAGCGCGCGTAACGGCGCGGCTTTCTCACCCGAATATCGTCACGATCCACCATGTGGGTCGCTGGGGGCATTCCCCCTATCTCGCGCTGGAGTATGTGGAGGGCACGACGCTGCGGGTGCGGCTCAACCTCGACCCGCCGACGCCGCGTGAAGCGCAGCGGATCGCGCTGGCGATTTCCCACGCGCTCGAAGCCGCCCATGCCTCGCGCGTGACGCACTGCGATCTGAAACCGGAAAACGTCCTGCTGCCACCGGACGGGCGGCTGCGCGTGGTCGATTTCGGTATTGCGCGCGTGGTGGAGACGCTGACGAGCGATGCGGCGCCGCGCGGACAGCCTCGCGTCGCGGGAACGCCCGGCTATATGGCGCCCGAGCAATGGCAAGGCGAAGCGACTGGCGCGGCGGCCGACGTCTGGGCGCTCGGCGTGATTCTCTACGAGATGCTGACTGGTCATCGGCCGTTCGAGGGGCCGGCGGCGGACGGTCGCCCGCTGTACCTGCGCGTGCTCGACGAGTCGATGGTGCCGCGGGCCGTGCCGGGCGCAGACAACGCGCTGATGCGGCTGCTCGCCGGCATGTTGACTCGCGATCCGAGCCGGCGCCCGACAGCGGCAGCGGTGGCGCAACAGCTGGAGTGGATGCTCGCGCAGACCGATACGGATGGCCGGCCAGGCGAGGCCCCGTTTCGCGGCCTGCTGGCTTTCGAGGAGCGGCACGCGGCCTTCTTTTTCGGTCGCGATGCCGAAGTCGATGCCGGCGTCGAACGGCTGCGCACGGCGACCGTGCTGCCAGTGGTCGGCCAATCGGGGGCGGGAAAGAGTTCGTTTGTGCAGGCAGGCGTTCTGCCCCGGCTGCGCGAACAGGGACCGTGGACGGTGGTGTCGCTGCGTCCCGGGCCACGACCACTGACGTCCCTGGCGGCGCGGCTGCTCGCCCTGGACACGAACGATTCGCACGGGGCCGCGACAGCACAGCGCGACACGATCGAGGAGCTGACGCGGACGCTGCTGGAACGGCCGTCGCACGCCAACGTCCGCCTGCACGCCCTCGCCGATCAGACGCGGTCACGCGTGCTCTTGTTCGTCGATCAACTGGAGGAGGTGATCACCCACGGCTGCTCATCTGCGGAAGCACAAGCCTTTCTCGACGCGGTCGCCAGCGGTGCCGACGCGGTGGACGATCTGGTGCGCGTCATCTTCACACTGCGCGACGACTTCCTGGGGCGCGCAGCGACAGGTGACGCGATGGCGGCGGTGTTGGCCAACGTGCTGGTCGTGCGCCGGCTTGACGACCGTCACCTGCGGGAAGCTGCCCTGCGACCGCTGGAACGCCTCGGCTTTGCCTGGGACGATTCCGCCGTCCTCGACCGGATCGTCGCAGAATTGAGCGGCTTGCCGGCCGCCCTGCCCCTGCTGCAATTCGCCTGCGCAGAGTTGTGGGAACGGCGCGACCAGACCAGTCGTCTGCTGCGCCGCGCCGATTACGAGGCATTGGGAGGCGTGGCTGGGGCGCTGGCGCTGCACGCCGAGTCCGTGTTCGAGGGCTTGTCGCCGGCGGACTTGGACGTCGCGCGCCGGTTGCTGCTGCGTCTCGTCGGGCCCGATGGCGTGCGCCGCGCGATGATGCGGCGCGCGGCCCTCGAAGGCCTCGGATCGCGGGCAACGACGATGTTGGAACGCTTGACCAATGCACGACTGCTGACCGTGCGCCGCACGCGCGAAGGCGCGCCGGACGACGCGGTGCTCGAGCTGGCCCACGAATCGCTGTTGCGCACGTGGCCGCAATTGGTGCGCTGGCTGGAGGAAAGTTCCGAAGAGCGGGCCGTGGTGGCAGAAATCGAAGCGGCGGCCGCGCTGTGGCACACCCGCGGGCGGCGCCGGGAAGAAGTCTGGCCGCTCACGGCTGTGCACGACGCTCGCGCGCGGCTGCGGCGCGAAGCCGACACGCTATCGCCCCAGGCGATAGACTTCCTGCGCGAAGGAGAGTCCCTGGGGATTGCAAGGCAAAGGCGCAATCGTTTGCTTGGGTTGGGAGCGGCGGGCGTCGCCTTGATCGTCACTGTCATCTCTCTGCTGGCGGCCACCGAACTGGCACGCCGCGAGCGGACGACGCGCGCGCAGGCTACACAAATCGCCTTGGCGGCGGGCGACACGGGCTTGGTGCGCTTGGAAATCGAACTCGTGGATTGGGATGCGCACGAGCGAAAGGCGAAGCGCGCGGATGCCGCTGCGTTCCCCGAACTGCGGGCGACCTTCTGGGAGACAGACCCCAATCATCCGCAACAGCCTGGGCAGCCTCGCGATCCGCGCTTCGTCATCATGTCGGTGCCGCGCGTGAAGAACGGTCTTTGGACCGTACAAGTCGAGACGCGATCCGGTCCCGCCTTCCTTCGCGTTGCCGGGCGTGGCGTTGCCAGCCAGACCTGTGCGCCGTCGCAACTGCAAGTGCGCAACATGCCCGGCTACGGGGCGCGGCAGCGCGGGGTTCAGGCCCTCCACGCCGTGGTCCCGACATGCCAGGCGTCGGCGGCAGATCTCGTTGAGATTCCTGGGGGCCCTTTCTACTTCGGCGGCCAGGGTGACCCGCACATCGCCGGGCGTCTGCCGCCGCCGCCGGAACGGCTCTTGGATGCCGAAACCTACCGCATCGATCGCACAGAGATGCCCAATGCCTGGTTCGAAGTTTATGCCCGCAATCAGCAACTGACAGGTGAGGGCCTGCCGGACTATCCACCGGACGAAGTGGTTCACAATGCTGCCAAAGCCGATCACCCGGTGACGGCGATCGACGCCCATGGTGCGGAGGCCTTGTGCGCCTGGCTCGGCAAGCGTCTGCCGACAACGGAGGAATGGACCAAGGCGGCGCGGGGCGGGCTCACCCTGGACCGATCGCAGCAGCGCGCCAACGTGATGCCGCGCAGAAATCTGCCGTGGGGTCAAGGAGATCCGATGGGGCGCATGAACCTGGCCGACACGCGTGACCCGTGGCAGCACTCCGCACCGGTGGATGCGCTGCCCCTGGGCGCGAGCCCCTACGGCGTACTGGCGATGGCGGACAATGTCGCAGAGTGGACCGCCTCCAACTGGAACCGATCAGCGAAACTGCGGGTGATTCGCGGCGCCCAATGGGATGTGCAACTGGCTGACGGCATGCACTCAGCGGCTGTGCAAAATGAGCGCAATCCTCGATACTTCTCCTTTGATCTCGGCTTTCGCTGCATGCAGGCTGCGAATCAAGGCGAAACGGCGAGCCAACCATGAGGTTCGCGCGCACCCTGTTCGATCCCGCCGACCCGGCCATCCGCTACGCGTTGTCCAAGACCGGTTCGCGCCACATCATGTTGGTGTCGCAACCACGGCTGGCCGATGCTGAACTGGACCAGATCGCGGCCAGATGCCCGTGGGCCATGCGCGCCGCAAGCCTGGACGATGCCATGCAGAATATCCGGCGCGCGGGCGAACTGCTGTGGCGATCGACGGGGGAAATCTCATTTGATTCCATAGATTTTGTGGGACACGGCCACTCCGGCAGCCTGACAATGGGTTCCGCACCGCAACCGGATCGCACCGAAATCTGGCTCGAGCCCAATGTGCTCGCCGCTTTCGTCGATCTGCGCGTGTATCTACGCGACACACAAAGCGTCGTGCGCTTGCTCGGATGCAACGTCGCCGGACCTGTCTCGCGCGCGAACCGCCGCGCCGGCACGGACGGCGAACTGCTGTGCACTGCCCTTGCGCGCATGGCCGATCATCCGCTCCAAGCCAGCACGGCTGCCTTGAACGGCTGCGATTTCACGAAATCCGGCATCGCCGCGTCTGTCACGCTCGTTCGCTATGATCGGGATGGCCGACCTGCTTCGGCGCGCTGAGGATACCAACACAATCAAGTAGATCGAGTGATGCGCGGGCGTCTCTGCCAAGCCGCGTCTGTGAACCTCGCGACCAGACCCTCAGCACCGTGGCGCCGCGAACTCGCGGCATCAGGAATCGCGGTGCGCTTTCTTCGCGAGTTCGAACACACCGGGTTTCTCGTTGTCGTTCACCCATTTCTTGAGCAGCAGCAAGTCGCCATGCACGCCGACCTGATTGAAGGGCATCGTGCTCACGGTCGGGTCCGGATACACGATCGGCTCACCGGCCACGGCAGGCGTCTTCCAACCCGCCGTCGTGCTGCTGAGCGCATGCCGATTCTCTGGGTACGTCATTGCCGGATTGAGCAAAATCGGATGGACCGACACGTACACCTTTGCGGGTTTCGAGTCATTGTCAGTCACCACGATGTGCACCTGTGGGCCAGACGCGCTTGCAACGAACGCGGTTGCGTGGAAGTAGTGATCCTTGTTGGGACCTGCGAGTCCGTCAGGCCACTTGATGCTGCCGGCGGGAATGGTCACCAGTTGGGTTCCGGTGACGCACAGCCATCCCGAACAGCGACCGAGCGGATAGCCGTTGGCGTCCAGTGGCAGGTTGCTGGGCGATCCGAGCCAACTCTGCGTGCGATCAGTCCAATCGAACCATCGATACGCCGCCAGTTGATCGATCCACATCCACCCATATCGGCCACCGGTCGTCACGACTGAGCCGGACACGTAGTAGTGCGCCTGCTGCGAAAACTGCACGCCGAGCGAAAGCGGCAACATCACATCAGGCTCGTTGCAGTAGCTCTCCTTCAAGAACAGCATTCCCACGGCGCCGGGCGTGCGCGCCACGGTGGTCGGCTGCGACTTGTGTACAGGCAAGTCGCGGTCTCCATTGGCTTGTGTTGTCGGCCAGTCGACGTTGTAGGTGAGCCCGAACCAGGAGAAGGTCACCGTGCGCGACGTGTTCGCAACCAGAATCGTCACATTGTATCCGTAGTACATCCCCATGTTTCATCCCCTCTTTGATGCCAACGAAGCGTGGCAGGTCGCAAGCCTGCCCAATATGACAGCCAACGTCAAGGCACTCATGGCGCGATGTGAATGCGTATGAAGTGTGGTTGCGTATGAACTTGCACCGTATGCCGACTTCCTGTACCGTGCCGCGATTCCGGCCAAGGCTGGAAGCCCGGAAAAAGCAGCGGTGCGCGCATTTCCTCGGCGAATCCCGCCCACGGTCTTGCGCCTCAGGACGAAGGACCCGTGGCCCACGCGGTTCGCGAGCCAACAGGAGAGTGAGAGATGAAGCGAATGATCTTCGCCGGAATGATGAGCGCTTTGGTCGCTCTCTCGGCTTGCAGCACGACCACGAACAGCGCGGCGACTCCGTCGAATCCGGCTGACGGCAGCACTTGCACGGCCACATCCGTGACGGTTTGCTCGGCGGACCTCAAGGCGACGCTGAGCTGCAACACCACGACGCTCAAGTATGTGGCCACGGCTTGCACCGCGGGATCGACCTGTCAGGTCGTTGCGGGCGCAGCCCAATGCAAGGGCACCACGCCGACGGACGCCGCGAGCAGCACGGACACCAACGACGGCAGCGACGCCATCGGCGCCAAAGACAGCAACACCGGCAAGGACACGACGGCCAAGGATATCATCACGGCGCCGACCAAGTGCGGCATGACCGACACGAACTGCATCCAAGTTTGCATCCAGGACAAGTGCACCGCTCAAGTCAATGGGTGCCTGGGCGACACCGACTGCGCGGCGTTCTACAAGTGCATCGGCAGTTGCCAGCAGGGCGTATCGCCACCGGCCGACGTCACCGGCACGACCTGCACAGACAAGTGCGTCACGCTCGCCCCGGAAGCGGCACAGCAGAAGCTGGGCGCCTTTGAAAATTGCGTGGTTCTGGATTGCATCCAGTGCAACGCAACGGACAAGGACTACCAGTCCTGCGTCGGCAGTTGCGTCCAGGCCAAGTGCGGCGACTCCGTGGGCGCGTGCAAGGCCACCACCGGCTGCAAGGAAATCATCACCTGCATGAGCAAGTGTGGTCAGGATCAGAAGTGCCTGCAGGCCTGCGTGGCTGCGGCTCCGGCGGCCGACCAGAAACTGTACATGGCGGTCAACACCTGTTTCGTTGGGGCGGAGAGTTCCTGCAAGTAGCTCCGTGAGGTCCGGCGTCTGACCGGTTCCGCCCACGCCACGGAACCGGTCAGGGCTGCGGCGGCAAGTGGTACAACGCGCGCGTCTCCTCGATGCCCGCCACTTCGCCGCCAGCGTCGTGCACGGTTCGCACCAACGCTTGCACCAACTCGCCGTTTGTTGTCGCCTTCTTGCCGTCCGGCAGGTAGAACGTGTCCTCCAGCCCCGTCCGCACGTGACCACCCAACTCCACCGCGCGGCGGTGCAGCGGCCACACCTCCTGCCGGCCGATGCCGATGGTCTGCCATTGCGCGCCTGCGGGCATTTCGCGCACCAACAGCGGCAACCACTCAGGGTCACACGGCATTCCACTGTCGACCCCCATCACCAACGACAAGTGCAACGGCGAGTGCAACAGGCCACTTTTCTGGAACATCGCGACACTGCGAACGATGCCGGTGTCGAAGCACTCGCTCTCCGGCACGATGCCGAGGCGGTGCATGGTCTCGGTGAAGGCCTGGATCTTCTCCACGGGGTTCTCGAACACCATCGGTGGCCATGCCCACTCGCCGTTGCTGCGCAATTTGAGGTAGTTGAGCGATCCGGCATTGAGCGCCGCGATCTCCGGGCGACCGGCCTCCAGGCACGCCAAAGGCCCCGCGATGTCGGCGCCCATGACGCCCGTCGAGAAATTCTGCAGCAGCCGCGGACAGCGTGCGCGAATCGCGTCGCTGATCTGCTTGGCTACTTCCGGTTGCCAGGACGGCATGCGGCCCCAGCCCGGCGTCTGGTCACGGAAATGGATGTGCACGATGGTGGCACCGGCATTCCATGCCTGTTCGGCATGATCCGCCATTTCTTGTGGCGTCACTGGTACTTTATGCACGTCTGGATCGGTCAGCACGCCCGTCAGCGCGCAGGTGACCACTGTCTTTCGCATCGTCGTTCTCCCTGCAACCGGCTGTGAATCGTGCAGCGTCTCACGATTCCGTGAGTTCGACCAGCACCGTCCCGGCCGGAACGCTGTCGCCCACAGCCGCAAGCACTGCGCCCACGACACCCGCCGCAGGCGCGCGGACGACCGTCATCATTTTCATCGCTTCCAGTGTCACCAATGGCGTGTCGGCCTCGACGCTCTCGCCCGCCGCGACGTGCACGGCGACCACGACGGCCGCGCCCGGTGCCGACACGGAGCCTGCCGCCAATGCCGGTGGCTGAGGCGCAGGCAGAAGGGTCCCTTCGACGAGGGAAAAGTCCGCGCCATCCAAGCCTTGCAGATGAAGGGTCGTCCCATCCTGGGCCACGAGCCAGCGCGCGCGACGGCCACCTTCGAGGACTTCGAGCTGATCGGCCGCAATCGCGAGCAATTCTGCCTCACCCGCCAGAGCGGGCAAGCGCCACAGCAACGGATCTGGTTCGCGCGAGACACCCCAGCCAAACAGGTTGCCGCCGCGCGGCTCCAGGGCCACGTGGAACTGCGCCTCGCCGCTCTGCAGGAGCGTGATGTCGGGTCGCGACGGATTGCTGCGAAACCGCGCAAGAAGCCCTGCTCCGTGCCGCCACAGTGCCGCCGCCAGCAACGCGCCATCCGGCACGAGCGGCGCCTCGGCGCCCGGTGCATGGTCTTGGACATAGTGCGTCGTCAATTGACCATGACGGAAGTCGTGCTGCTGAAGAATCTCGGCCAGAAACAGCCGGTTGCTTGCGATGCCCGCCAATCGGGTTTGCTGCAGGGCGCGCACAAGCCGCGACGTGGCGACGGCGCGATCCGGCCCCCAGGCAATGATCTTGGCGATCATCGCGTCGTAATGCAGCGGGACCTGATCCCGCGTGTGCAGACCATGCTCAACGCGAATACCCTCGCCGCGGGGCGGCTGCCAACACGCCACCGGACCCGATTGCGGCAGAAAGTCGCGGGACGGATCCTCTGCACACAGCCGTGCTTCGATGGCGTGACCCGAAAATGCGATGTCCGATTGGTGCAGCGTGAGGGGCTGGCCCTGCGCAATCCACAACTGCCATGCGACGAGATCCAAGCCGGTGACCCACTCCGTCACCGGATGCTCGACTTGCAGCCGCGTGTTGACTTCCAGAAAGTAGAAATGGCCCGTCGCCTCGTCGAGGAGGAATTCCACTGTTCCGGCGCTCTCATAGCCGACACCCGCGGCGAGGCGCACCGCCGCCGCCGTCATCGCTTCGCGCAGCGAAGGCGTGACGCCCGGAGACGGAGATTCCTCCATGATCTTTTGGTGACGCCGCTGGATCGAGCACTCGCGTTCGCCCAGGTGCAGCACGCGACCATGGCGATCGGCTAGAATCTGCACTTCGATGTGGCGGCCGCGCTCGACGTAGGTCTCGCACAGCAGCGTGCCGTCGCCGAACGCTTCCTGCGCCTCGCGCGCTGCGATCTGGAGGCTGTGCTCCAAATTTGCGGGATTACGAACGATGCGCATGCCGCGGCCGCCTCCACCAGCGACCGCCTTGACCAACAGCGGGTAGCCGAGCGCGGCAGCAGCGGTTGCTGCGTCGGGCGGCGACGCGGCGGAATCCGCCGTCACCACGCGTCCTTCGGCCGTCATCTCAAAACCCGGCACGGTGGGAACGCCCAGTGCACGCGCCATGACCTTGGCGGCGTCCTTGCGCCCCAGCGCAGCCATGACATCTGGAGGCGGCCCCACCCAAGTGAGGCCAGCCGCAAGCACGGCCGCTGCAAACTCGCCACGCTCGGACAGGAAACCGTAGCCCGGATGCACGGCATCGGCATGGGCGCGCACCGCGGCGTCGACGACGAGACCGATGTTCAAGTAAGGGCTGCCGTGCCCTTCTTCACCGAGATACATCGCTTCATCGCAGACTTGCACATGCAGCGCGCCGCGATCGATGTCGGTGTACACGGCAATCGTCGTGATGCCGTGGGCGCGAGCGGTGCGTGCGATGCGGCAGGCGATTTCGCCGCGGTTTGCGATGAGGAGTCTCTTCATGGATCCTTCCTTTGAGGTCGCTGCACTTGCGCCGTCAGGGCCTGGGACGGAACGACGCGATCGAGTCGTTGTCACAGTAGTCGCCGCGAATGCGCATCGGTGAGCTTGGCGACCAGAGAACAAGCAAACGCGCACTGTGCCAAGCTACTTTGGCACGAGCGCTTACATTCTGAACACACCGAACTTCGGACCCACAGCCGCGATGTCCCGGTTCCAAGCCGCCTGAAGGCCAAGCGCTAGCGCCGCGCGCGTCTGCCGCGGGTCGATGATGCCGTCATCCCAGACCTGGCCAGTCGCGTAGTAGGGATCCGACTGACGTTCAAATTCTTCAATGACCATCGCTTCCATGGCTGCCATGTCTTCGGCGTCCGGCGTGCCGCCCAGCTTGCGGATGGCCTCTTCTTGCACGATGCGCATGACGCGGGCAGCCTGCTCGCCGCCCATGACCGAGATGCGGCTCGATGGCCACGTCAGCAACAAGCGCGGATCATAAGCCCGCCCGCACATTCCATAATTTCCCGCGCCGAAGCTGCCGCCGACCAATACCGTGAATTGTGGCACGGTCGCGGTGCTGACCGCGTGCACCATCTTGGCGCCATCCTTGACGATGCCGCCACGCTCGGCTTCGACTCCGACCATGAATCCAGTAATATTCTGTAGATAGATAATCGGAACCCGCTTCTGGCAGCACAGCTGGATGAAATGCGTGGCCTTCAAGGCACTGGGCGAGAACAAGGGGCCGTTGTTGCCGAGGATGCCGCACAAGTAGCCGTCGATGCGGGCAAAACCGCACACCAATGTCGGTCCGTACCCGGCACGGAACTCGTCGAACTCGCTGGCATCGACGATGCGCGCCAGGACTTCGCGGATGTCGAACGGCGTCTTCAGACTGGACGGCACGATACCGAGCAACTCCTCGGGATCATGGGCAGGTAGCCTCGGTGCATCGCGCGGGACAAAGTGCGCTGGCCGCGACAGATTCGCCACGATTTGCCTGCCGATGCGAATGGCGTCGGCGTCATTCTCCGCAAGGTAGTCACATAACCCGCTGACTTCATGATGCATTTGCGCGCCGCCCAACGTCTCGTCGTCGGTATCGGCGCCGGTCGCGGCCTTGACCAGTGGCGGGCCGGCCAAGAAGACCTTGGCCTGGTTGCGTACCATGACGGTATAGTCGCTCATTCCCGGCACGTAGGCGCCGCCCGCGGTCGAGTTGCCGAACACCAAGGCGATTTGTGGCAAGCCCATCGCCGACATGCGCGCCTGGTTGCAGAAACCACGGCCGCCGCGATTGCCGGGCGCGAAGAGTTCGGCCTGGTAGAGCAGATTGGCCCCCGCAGATTCCGTGAGGGAGATGGTAGGCAGGCCGTTTTCCCAGGCAATTTGCTGACTTCTCACCATCTTGTCGACGCCGAGTG
>Ga0172369_10001631_pt1 | contig 32221 bp, 29 predicted proteins | sample LakKiv25m_FD_114539 | JGI IMG/M metagenome (GOLD analysis project Ga0172369, IMG submission 114539) | Freshwater microbial communities from Kabuno Bay, South-Kivu, Congo - kab_022012_11.25m | ecosystem: Environmental > Aquatic > Freshwater > Lake | place: Democratic Republic of the Congo... | reverse complement strand
GACCTCGGCAAAAGTTATTCTGGAACCATTAGAGCGTGGCTTTGGTCATACTCTTGGTAATGCTTTACGTCGCATCCTTCTTTCTTCTTTACCTGGCGCAGCTGTGGTTGAAGTTGAAATTGAGGGTGTTGAGCACGAGTACAGTACCTTAGAAGGCTTGCAGCAGGACATCGTCGAGCTCTTGCTGAACCTGAAAGGATTGTCTATTAAGCTATTCGATCAAAATGAAGCTTATTTGACATTGGAAAAACAAGGTCCAGGTGACGTTACTGCAGCTGACCTTCGTTTACCGCACAATGTTGAAGTGGTTAACCCTGAACACTTGATCGGCACTCTAAGTGCATCAGGCGCGTTAAAAATGCGTTTGAAAGTGGCTCAAGGCCGTGGTTATGAAACATCTGACTCACGTTTCCCAGAAGGCGAAACTCGCCCAGTGGGTCGTTTACAGTTAGATGCTTCTTATAGCCCGATCAAACGTGTGTCATACATCGTAGAAAATGCGCGTGTAGAACAACGAACTGACCTTGACAAGCTGATCATTGATCTTGAAACCAATGGTACTGTTGATGCTGAAGAAGCAATCCGCAAAGCGGCAACAATCTTGCAACAACAAATTGCAATCTTTGTTGACCTTCAGAAAGATCAAGCACCTGTGGCTCAAGAACCTCGTGAAGAAGTTGACCCAATTTTGCTTCGTCCAGTAGATGATCTAGAGCTTACTGTTCGTTCTGCTAACTGTTTGAAAGCAGAAAATATTTACTACATTGGTGATCTTGTACAGCGCACCGAGGTTGAGTTACTTAAAACACCTAACCTGGGTAAAAAATCGCTTACTGAGATCAAAGATGTTCTGGCATCGAAAGGCTTGCAGCTCGGCATGCGTTTAGAGAACTGGCCACCAGCTAGTCTCCGCATGGACGACCGCTTCGCTTATCGTAGCCGTTAATTAAGTAGGACTATTCACCATGCGTCATCGTAATAGTGGTGTGAAATTAGGCCGTACCAGCAGCCACCGTAAGGCGTTGTTCCAAAACTTAACCAATGCTTTAGTTGAGCACGAGTTAATTAAAACAACTTTGCCTAAAGCGAAAGAACTTCGCCGCGTTGCTGAGCCTTTAATCACTTTAGCTAAAAACGATACAGTTGCAAACCGTCGTTTGGCGTTTGCTCGTACTCGTAATGCAGCAACTGTTGGTAAATTATTTACCGTTCTTGGCCCTCGTTACAAAGAACGTAACGGCGGTTATCTACGTGTTCTTAAAGCGGGCTTCCGTGCAGGTGATGCTGCACCGATGGCTTACGTTGAACTTGTAGATCGCGAAGTTAAATAATTTCGCAAGAGCAGTTCAGTTGTTCTAAAAAAAGGTCGGTTTTTTAAACCGGCCTTTTTTTATGGCCAGTTGTCTGACAATTTTTCTGTTGTGTCCCGAATTGATATAAATTTTATCGCTTTTTATTAAACTTGACATTGAGTATTGTCAAATTTGTGCTTTAATAAAAACAGAACGTTGAACAGGTATAAAAACAAAATGGACAAGCATGTTGATATTCTGATTGTGGGTGCGGGCATCTCTGGTATTGGTCTGGCCGCGCATCTTTCCAAACACTGTCCGCACCGCACCTTTGAAATTATTGAGCGTCGTGAGAGCTTTGGTGGCACTTGGGATTTATTTAAATATCCGGGCATCCGTTCCGATTCGGATATGTCGACCTTTGGCTTTAATTTCAAGCCCTGGACGCAAGACAGCATTCTGGCTGATGGCGCTTCAATTAAGAACTATCTGTCAGAAGTGATTGCAGAGTATCAACTGAAATCCAAAATTCATTTTCAGCATCGCGTGTTGTCTGCCAATTATGATAGCCAGACCCAGAAATGGTCTGTGGTGATTGAAAATGCACAGGGCAAAAAACAGACCTGGATCGCCAATTTTGTTCTGGGCTGTACTGGTTACTACAATTATGATCAGGGCTTCCAGCCGGATTTCCCGAATCAGTCGGCATTTAAAGGTACCTTTATTCATCCGCAGCATTGGCCGGAAAACTTCGATTATTCCGGTAAAAAAGTGGTGATTATTGGTAGCGGTGCCACTGCCATTACCTTGGTGCCTGCAATGGTCAAAGGCGGTGCAGCGCATGTCACCATGCTGCAGCGTTCACCGACCTATATTGCCTCCATTCCATCGGTGGATTTTATCTATAATAACATGCGCAAAGTGTTGCCGGAGGAGTTGGCTTATAAGCTGACGCGGGCACGAAATATTGGTATGCAGCGCGGTGTGTATGCACTGGCACAGAAACAGCCGAAGCTGCTGCGTAAATTCTTGTTAAAGTCGATTGAGATGCAGCTGAAAGGCAAAGTGGATATGAAGCACTTTAGCCCGAGCTATAATCCGTGGGATCAGCGTCTGTGTGTGGTGCCAGATGGCGATTTGTTTAAAGTGCTGCGTGAAGGGCAGGCCAGTGTTGAAACCGACCAGATTGAAGCCTTTACCGAACAGGGCATCCAGCTAAAATCGGGCAAGCATCTCGATGCCGATGTGGTTGTATCAGCTACCGGTCTGCAAATTCAGATTTTAGGTGGGGTTAAAGCCACCATTGATCATCAGCCTTTGGATACCTCGAAACATATGCTGTATCAGGGCGTAATGGTCAGCGATGTGCCGAATATGGCCATGATTATTGGCTATATCAATGCTTCCTGGACCTTGAAAGTTGATATTGCTGCGGATTATATCTGTCGTCTGATTAATCATATGGATCAGCAAGGCTATACCGAAGTGATTGCGGAAGGTGATCCTTCAGAGTTGATGAAAGATACAGTGATGGGCAGTTTAACTTCAGGTTATATTGCTCGTGCCGCGAATGTGATGCCAAAGCAGGGTAAACATGCACCTTGGCGGGTGAGCAATAATTACCTGAAAGACCGCAAGGATTTAAAACAGGCTTCATTTGCTGATCCGGTGCTGAAGTTCCGTAAAGCAGTTAGTGAGTCTGCACGTAAGCCTAAACTGGTGTCTTAAGAAAACATCATGATGATCGTGCAATGAACCAAGGAAGCTCAATTGAGCTTCCTTGTTGTTTATATCGGGTTCTACGCTTGTAATGCGTTATAGGGAGCGGGAAATCAGCTCTTTCATAATTTCATTGGTACCAGCATAAATCCGGTTGGCGCGATTGTCTAAATACGCACGGGCAATCGGATATTCCAGCATATAGCCATAGCCACCATGCAATTGCAGACATTCATCTACCACCTTGGAAAACAGCTCCGAAATTTTGTATTTGGCCGCCGCTGCTGCATCAACACTTAGCTGATCTTTGAGCTGCAGTTCCATACACCGGTCCAGATAGGCGCGGCAGAAATCAATTTCAGTGCGCATTTCCGCCAGTTTAAAGCGGGTATTCTGGAAGGTGCCAATCGGTTTACCAAAGGCTTTACGTTCTTTGGTGTATTGCAGGGTATGCGCAAAGGCTGCTTCGGCACCGGCCTGGCAGATAATCGCCACAATCATGCGTTCCCAGGCCAGCTCTTTCATCAGCATGATAAAGCCCATGCCCTCCATCCCGAGCAGGTTTTCTTTGGGCACCCGCACATTATCAAAAAACAGTTCGCAGGTGTCCTGACCTTTCATGCCAATTTTATTCAGCGGTTTACCTTTGCTAAAACCGGCGCGATCTGTCTCGACCATAATCAGCGACAGATTGGCCGAGCCTTTGTCACTATTGCCAGTTTTACACACCACAATCGCCATATCGCATAAATAGCCATTGGTAATAAAAATTTTAGAGCCGTTAATGACGTATTCATCGCCCTCTAAAACTGCTATGGTGCGTACCGCCTGTAAATCTGAGCCTGTGCCCGGTTCGGTCATGGCAATGGCTGTGACCACTTCACCTGTCGCCATTTTCGGCAACCAGTGCTGCTTTTGCTGTTCGTTGCCAAAATTATGAATATAGTTGGCGACAATATCGGAATGCAGCGAGAAGCCGGTGGCCGAGTCGCCGGCATAGGCCTGTTCTTCAATCAGAATCATACTGTAGAGGCGATCTACCCCAGAACCACCATACTGCTCTGGCATGGTGGTACACAGCAGTCCCAGTTCACCGGCCTTGTTCCATAAATCGCGGTCTACATGCTGTTGCTGTTCATATTTTTCCGTATTCGGCAAAACTTCCTTTTCATAAAACTTGCGCACCGTATCACGGAATGCTTCATGCTCACTCTGAAATAATTTTCGTGGCAACATGTTGTTGAGTGGGCGAATTGCAGCAGATTGCATGGTTAGAGTTCCTTCACTTATTTTTATGCCTTGAAACTAAAGCAAACAGATCCGGCAGTACAATGTGCAGAAACATCATTTCTGGCTTTTTGCTGGCGGTTTTGGTCAGTCCGATAAATTCATCGAAACTTTTACTGGGCTGGGTTAAACTAATTGCGATATCAATATGATGTGGACAAAACCATGAGTGAAGACATTAGCTTAGAAGAGCGTAAAGTGATTTATCGTGCCCGTCGCGGTTTAAAGGAAATTGATGTCTACTTTGATCCTTATGTAAAAAACTATTATTTAACCGCTGATCCAGAAGAAAAAGCCACATTTGCTGCGCTGGTTGAACAGGAAGATCCGGATTTACTGGACTGGTTTATGGAAGTGTCTGAACCGCCACGCCCGGAAATGCGCGAGCTGATCCGTAAATTAAAACACTATGTCCATGGCTAAGCGCGACTTTCAGCTGAAACCGAGCCGTCTGGCACTGCTGTTTCAGCTGAGCCTGCTGATTCTATTTTCTGTTTTAAGTTTTCAATTATTGCATCCGCTGCTTTGGCTGCTGGGTCTGCTGCTGGCGGCTGTTAGTTATTATGGGTTTCAGCGACGTTCTCAATTGACCGCCTTGGCACATTTAGATGGGGCAGAGTGGAGTCTGCAGTTTAACTCTGGCCCCAAGATTCAACGCGGTCTGCTCGATCATATTCTGGATCATCAGCTGTATCTGGTGCTGTATTTTCATCATGCACCAGTCAAATCTGCAGTCATCTGGCGTGATCAGGTTCCACTTGCAGAGTGGAAAGCCTTAAAAACATTGGCGAAAACCATCTAATTGTCAGACAGTTGTATATTTTAATATAAAAATAAAATGCTGATTTTAAATAAATTTATAAAGTCTATCATTTTATTTGTCCTACACAGTCACGGTAAATTGGCAAAAAATACCGATTGTTGGACAAAAGCCTCTTGTGTTTGAAAATTATCCAGATATATTAAAGACACCAATAGCAAACGGGGAAATCACCAGGGTGATCGCCACGTGAATGTTTCTGGTCATCGCAATTGTGTTCAATTGTGGCTGGATGATGAGGCAGCTTGCTGAAGGAACGAATTGTACCAATAAAATGCCCTTAATCGGGTTCCAGTTAATAAGTAGCATGTGCTGAACCGTCGCAATGCTACTTTTTTTTGCCTAAAATTTGGCTTTCTTGCAAATTCAGTCAATTTTCTTGCCTGCTTTTCCTGTCAAAGTACAGCTCTCAGATTAGAGTAAATACTCTTTTATTCAGATAATGCATCTGATATGTTTGTTGCCATGGACATAAACACAATTATAGAGGACAGGAAAATGTCGCAAGTCCAAAAAATCTGCCAGGGTGTGGCGGTTATTGCATTCACAACAACACTTCTTTCCGGCTGTTCACAAGTGGTGAAAACCGGTGCCAATGTGGCTTTAGGTTTTACAGAAAAACATATTGTTCCTCCCATTCTGGCCATGGATGATGCCGAAATGGTCTGTAGCAGCGGTAATTCCCTGACCCCTGCAATTATGGCCACCAAAGATATGGGTGCAGACCCGACCCGGGTTGCGGTACTGATGTATTCAGCCGCCGGTATCTGTGCGGAAAACCGTGCCTTGGATGCCGAGCTGCGTTATTTGCGTGCGTCAAAAGCCAGACAGGTCAGTGAAGCACAAGATGCCCGGATTGAACAGAAACGCTGGGCGGCCATTGCGGCACAGCGCCAATATACCGGTTATCAGTTATTCCAGAATCGCTGGGAAAAGAAATACAGAAAACCACTGGGTGAAGGCTGCCCGAAAATGAACAGCGATATTGATCAGACCGTGTATTTGCTTGGTATGATCAGTGGTTTGCAGGCCATGACCAATGACATTAACTCGGGCGGCGCGGTGCATGTGCCCAAAGATATTGCTGCCGTGGTCGAGCGTGGCATGACCTGTCTGAACAACGAAAAGTTCTGGGGCGCGCCACAAGCCACCCGTGCCGTGATCTGGACCTTGTTGCCAGGTGCGGGAGAGGGCAAACCGGAGCCGTATCAGACCCTGAAACAGTCGATGCAAATTGGCGAGCAGAAAGGCGTACGCCTGTCGCATGCCCTGTATGCAGTGGCCGCGCAGGCCAGCGGCGATGATGCCAAAATTCGTGATGCACTAAAATCATTTGCGGCTGCACGCACCGAAGAAAAACCGATTAACCCACAATTCAAGCTAATTGACAGCATGGCCGCCACCATGGTGCAGGGGATTTCAGACCGTTACTGGACTGAAAATACCGGGGTACGTACTGCCGATGATGGTATGAGCCGTTTCTGGGATGAGCAGGACAACGCGTCTGAACTGGATGATTTATTTGGTGAAGATACAAGTGCCGATCCAGATACGGAACTCAACAATCTGTAAATAGTCGCTACGAGGAGGACGCTTTATACTTAAAAGATTCAACAGGGACAACGACATGACACTTCATTTTTTCAGTAAGAAAATTATTTTTATTGCGGTGTTTATGTCGCTGGCGGCCTGTTTGCAGGTGTTTGCGGATCATTTTATTTATTGGCGTCCTGCTCTGTTACAAGAATTCTGGCGTTTGTGGACAGCACATTGGGTGCATGTGGGCTGGGTGCATTATCTGCTGAATATTCTGGCCTTTGCCTGTTTGCCTTTTATTTTTCCGCGGGTCAAAACCTGGCATTTTGTCAGCCTGTTATTGCTATTACCTCCGGCCATCAGTTTCAGTTTCTATGTCCTGTTTCCACATATTGAAGCCTATGCCGGCCTGTCTGGGGTGCTGCATGGAGCGTATATAGCGGTGGCGGTGGTGCATCTGCTTGATGCTCAAGAACGCCGGTTTGCCGCGCTGGTATTGCTGCTGATTCTGGCCAAACTGCTGTGGGAAAATACCTTTGGCAGTAAGGAAACGGCCGAGCTGATTGGCAGCCCGGTGCTGGTCGAGGCGCATTTGCTGGGCGTGATCTGGGGTGCGGGATTGGCGATAGTCTACTTGATCTATACCTACAGCTTGAAAAAGTGATCCGGTTGACCATTTCTACCAAAAAGAAAATGAATATTGTCATTTTAAATGAATGTACTTTGATGCACATTCGAAAAGAATGACAACAAGATTTGAATAGCAGCAGGATGGCTGCTTGATACAGGATGCGCGAAATACGGCCCTGTTGCCGTTTCCGAAAATAAAAAAACAGGAAAAAATATGTCAAATCAAGGACAACGCAGATCCGGACTGGATCTGCTCAGATATATATGGACAGAATGGATTTCCGCCTTTGTGATTCTGGTGTTGCTGCTGCTGACGCTGATCATTGGGACTGGCGAGATGATTCACGGCCAGCTGTTGCGTATGGGCGAACGTCTATACGGTGATCCTGCCACCGGCATGCAGTATTCATTCTTGCGCGCTGAACCAAGTGCCCCTGACTGTGACCGTAACCCGGATATTGACGGCCAGGTGCAGGCACAAATGAAAGCCAATGCGGCCGATGAATTTGCTGATATTTTTGGAACCCCGTCTGAATCGGATGTGCGTGCCTCGATTATGGCTGCGCAGCAGGTCTGTGAAGAAAAATATGTGTTTTATGATCAGGCTGTGCAGCATATGCAGGCGCATCCAAGTTTACGCACCTATCGCAGTGTAGAAACCACCTTCTTTGGCATCTTTAAATTTGGTACTGAAAACCGTGCCTTGCTGCTGGTGTTGATGGTGGTGTTTGCCGCGATTAGTGCCACTTTAAAAACCCATCATATTGGTTTGCGTGGGCCTGCCACACGAATTGATTATCGGATATATACCACCTGCATGACCGTGGCCAATGCCTTCCTGGCGTTCTCTGCCTATAGCCAGTATCGTTCGGTGCTGAATTCCGGGGTGCCGATGACGGGCGAAATGCAGATCATTTACTGGTTGTGGATGATCCTGTTTAGTGCGCTGACCCTCATCAGTTTATGGCAGTTTATTCGCCCGCCTGCACCAACGCGAGAAGGCGGCAGTCTAGGTCTGGCTTTCCTGAGTGTGCCGCTGTATGCCTATATGGCCATTATTACCGGTATTGCCTTTACCTTCTTCATGGATTATCCAATGGGGCAGGGGATTTACCTGGGCCAGCTGGTGGAATTCTCCAGCATCTTCCTGAATCTGGCACTGTTTATCTGGGCCGGTATGCTGCTGAAGCAGACCCGTGTGGTGGATAAATTCCTGAACATCATGCGGCCATGGAATCTGGCACCAGAAACCCTGACCTGGTTAATCCTGATTGGTGCAGCATTACCGACAGCCTATACCGGTGCCTCGGGGATTTTCGTGATCGCGGCCGGTGCCATTATTTATAAAGAAGTCTGGAATGCTGGCGGGCGCCGTCAGTTTGCGCTGGCAGCAACGGCACTGTCCGGTTCGATGGGGGTAGTATTACGTCCATGTCTGCTAATTGTAGTCGTTGCCTCCTTAAACAAGGAAGTCACCACCGATGTGCTGTACCACTATGGCGTGTATGTGTTCCTGCTGACCACGACCATTTTTCTGGTGGTGTCGCTGTTCTTTGCTGAAAGTAAGTTCCGGATTGCTTCGCCAGCTGTGGCTGCACCACGGTCTTTACGTGCCATGGGTGCGGTGGTGCCGTATGTGATTATTTTCGTGCTGATCTGGATGTTCTACAAATATGCGCTGGACACCAGCCTGAACGAATTTACCGCACCGGTGATGATGCCGGTGATTCTGCTGTTAATTGTCCTGTTTGATAAATTGCGGCATGAACCGGCGCCAATTCCAGCGGTGGGTCATTGGGATGAAAGCCTGACAGCAAAATATGCCGATTCATCGCAACCGGCGCTGGCGACTGCCAGTGCAGTCAGTGGCGTGGAATACCGTGATGGCGTACATGCTGCAACTGATGATACTGGCATGTCGGCGGATCATAGCGTGGCGGTGTCCGAGCCGGAGCGTGAGGTTGGTTTCTGGAAGTCGATGCACATTTCCATTAGTGAAACCGTGGGGCATATTGGCGCGCTGGTGATTCTGATGGCCTTATCGGTCAGTGTCGGCGGCTTCCTGGAACGGATTGAAATCATGGAGGCTTTCCCGACCGATATCAGTAGTACCTTTATTGTGATTAGCCTGATTGTGCTGGTGATGGTACTGGTCGGCATGATTATGGATCCGTTTGGTGCGGTTATCCTGATTTCTGCCACAGTGGCACCGGTAGCCTACCAGTATGGGATTGAACCGGTACATTTCTGGATGATTACCCTGATTGGCTTTGAAATGGGTTATATCACCCCACCGGTCGCGCTGAACCACTTGCTGGCGAGGCAGTCGATTGGCGATGAAGAAGTGGCGGCGGCAGATGCCGAAGTACGCCACAAATCCTTCTACTATCGTTTTGAGCGCTGGATTCTGCCGATTCTGGTGATGTTACCTGCAATGCTGATCATTGCCTATGTACCGTACTTCTTTAAGCTGTTTGGCTGGTATCAGTAAGCCAGCCGTTCAACCATGATGATGACCATACCCTGATCTTTTGCGAAAGGTCAGGGTATTTTTATGGTGCCTGTGTAGGATCGGCTTTTTTAAATAGCGGGCTACATAGTAAAATTGCGATTAAAATCAGGCCAAAGCCGAGCAGGCTGGACAGATCTGGTAATTCCTGCCAGAACAAAAAGCCCCAGATGCCGGCAAAAATAATCGCAATATAATTCACCGGCCCAATCTGACCGGCAGGTGCCAGACTGTAGGCCCGCGACATAAAAATCTGGCTGATATTGGCCAGCACCCCGGCACTGATCAGCAGGCCCAGTTCGCTCCATTGATAGCTTCGCCATAGCCAGAACATCGGGATCACTGAAATCAGGGTACCAATCAGGCAGAAATAAAACACAATCCGTTCTGGTGGTTCGGTTTGAGTCAGGGCGCGCACAGTGACAAAGGCTATTGCAGCCAGAAAACTGGCGCCCAGACCAATAATCGACAGATGATTGAACAGGCCGGCATCCGGTTTGGCCACACAGAGTACGCCCATCAGACCAAATAGGGCGGCGATCAGCATGGCTGCACTGACTTTTTCTTTCAGGAATAACCAGTCAATGAGTGGAATAAAGATTGGGGAAGAATAGGTAAACACCATCGCGTTGGACAGTTTAAGCTGGGCAATGGTATAGAAAAAGCCATACATCGCCAGCAGACCGACCACACTACGCCAGGTATGCATCCACAGGCGCCGGGTTTTAAAAAAACCGAGGCCTTTATTGAACAGCAGCGGCAGAAAAATAAACAGGCCAATAAAATTACGGAAGAACACAATGGTGGCATTGTCGACCGTATACGAGGCGTAGCGGATACACACGCCCATCAGCGAAAACAGAAAAGCAGAGAGGGTGAGTAAGCCAATGGCTTTGATCAGATCATGCTGAGGTGTGGAGGCAGTCATCATCAATCCGGGCGAGGAATAAGGATGTATTCTAGCCGATTTAACGCAGACTGCCGGTCATAATTATTGCTGTTTGAGCTGGGCTTCGAGCAGCTGAATCTGTTCTTCTTTCAGGCGGATCAGCTCATCAGCATCGGCGTGCTGGGCATTGAGCAGCGCGGCCTGATCATCCAGTTGTGCCTGCAGGTCTTCCAGTTTGGCCATTTCTTCTTTGGCCAGGGTTGCGTTGGTAGCAACCGGCTGTTTCAGAATATCTTCACTTACCAGTTGCTGTGGCACTTCTTCCAGTTGCACCGCCGGTTCTGCTTTGGCTTTGGTAGCAGGTGCGGCCGGCTGACTTAGCAGCTCGGCTTCAGGTGTTGCCTCTGCGTTCTGGTTTTGGCTCATCCATTGATAAGACAGCACCACAAGTACGATTACGATCAGGCCCCCAATAATGGCCCATAATAGTTTTGAGCTATTTCTCTGATCAAGCGTCATGAATAAATGAACCTTAATTTTTTTACTTAGGATGACGTGGTTTAAATTGAATCACACCCACTTCATCAGGCGCTGCCGGTGGCTGAGGTTCATCGACATGGGTCGGGCGATTTTCGCTATAGCCACAGTCGATACATTCAATCCATTCATCATCACCTGAGGTCAGCATGACCACCCGATCCATAGCTTGGCATTTTGGACATTTTGCGCCTGCAATGAAACGACGTTTGATGGTCATCATACTGATCCTGTGTTCAAATTAAGGCCCTAGTTTAAGCGTTTTTAATTGGCTTCGTCCAACCTTGATGACGCAATAATGCATCTATTTTTGGCTCGCGTCCGCGGAAATTGATAAACGCGTCAAGTGCTGAATCTTTTCCGCCAACTGCTAGAATAAACTGCCTGAACTGCTTTCCGGTGTCGGTGTTAAATACCCCTTCATTTTCGAAGCGATCGAAGGCATCGCTGGCCAAAACTTCGGCCCATTTATAGGAGTAATAACCGGCCGCATAGCCCCCCGCGAAGATGTGACTGAAGCTATGCTGGAAGCGGTTGTAATCGGTGGTCGGCACCACTGCATATTTGTGCCGGATTTCATTCAGCACATCCTGAATCTGGCTGGCGGTCAAGGCCGGACTCATGCGGTGAATATTCAGGTCAAACAGGGCAAATTCCAGCTGGCGCAGGGTCTGCATGCCGGACTGGAAGAAGCGGGCATTGAGTAGTGCCTGCAGTAAATCATCCGGCAGGGTGGCCTGTGTGTCGATGTGCTGGCTGAGTACATCCAGGCTTTCTTTGTCCCAGGCCCAGAATTCCATAAACTGGCTTGGCAGTTCCACTGCATCCCAGGCCACGCCGTGAGTGCCGGCCACCGCAATGTTGTCGACTTCCGTCAGCATGTGATGCAGGCCATGACCAAATTCATGGAATAAGGTCAGCACTTCATCATGGGTCAGTAAAGCCGGCTGATCCCCCACGGGTGGGGTGAAGTTACAGACCATATAGCAAATTGGCTGTTGCAGGCCCTGGCTTTGCTGCATGCGCGAACGGAAACCGCTCATCCAGGCGCCGCCACGTTTGCCCTGACGGGCATACAGGTCAAAATAGAAACCGCCAATTATCTGACCCTGATCTTGCAGTTCAAAATAACGGGCGTCTGGATGCCAGACCGGTGCTTCACGCTCGATAATATCGACATCGTATAGACGTTTAACGATACTAAATAAACCCTCAACCACTTTTGGCGCCGGGAAATACGGTTTCAGTGCTTCCTGAGACAGATTGAACTGGGCCAGTTTCAGTTTTTCTGAATAGAAACTGGTATCCCACGGTTGCAGCTGCTGAATACCATCTGCTGCAGCAATGGCTTTCAGTTCGGCAATTTCCTGTTCAGCCGGCTGACGCGCATGTTCGGCCAGCTCAACCAGGAACTGCTCAACTGCTTCGACACTTGGCGCCATTTTGCTGGCTAATGACAGTTCGGCATAGTTGTTAAAGCCGAGCAACTGAGCCATTTCCTGACGCAGGCTTAAAATTTCTTCCATTACCGCGGTATTGTCAAAGGCCTGGTCGGCCGACTGGTCAGAAGCACGGGTGGTGTAGGCTTTATATAATTCTTCACGCAGGCTGCGATCTTCGGCATAGGTCATAATGGCCAGATAGGACGGGAAGTCCAGCGTCGCAACCGGCTGCTCCAGCTCACGTTGCTGGCCATACTGCTTGAGTAATTCCACACTGCTGGCAGGCAGGCCGGCCAGTTGCGCTTCTGTGAGCGGTTTAAAGTAAGCTTGTGTTGCATCCAGCACATGGTTAGAAAAGTCAGAAGATAACTGTGACAGGCGCGCTGAAATTTCTGCATAGCGTTTTTTCGCTTCACCTTCTAAGGCCACGCCCGACAATTTAAAGTCACGCAGCGCCAGTTTAATTGCGCTTCGTTGCGCTGCAGGCAAGTCATTAAACATCGCTGCATCATGAACTTGCTGATAGGTCTGATACAGCACCGTGTGCTGACCGAGCTGGGTATAGTATTCGCTCAGGCCGGGTAACAGTGCCTGATAGACTTCACGGGTTTCGGCATTGTTCATCACCGCATTCAGGTGCGAGAGTACGCCCCAGCTTTCGCTCATCTGGTTTTCCAGGTGATCGACCTGCGCCAGAACCTGCAACTGTGCATCGCTGCTGGCCGGAATGTCTTGGAGTTGCTGTAAAAAGGCCTGCCCTTGGGTGATGGTCTGTTCAACCTGTTGTTTTAATTGGGGCAGCGTAATCTGGTCAAACTGGGGTACTGGCAGAGTCGCCTGTTCTAATGTCATTGCTTTTTTCCACGTTGAAGTCCTGTCTTAGCAATAGATGTAGGGCCTCCAGCGTGGGAAATCAAGCAGTCTATACAGAATTGCTCAACTTCATACAAAAAAGAGCGCCGTGGCGCTCTGTTTCTGATCGGGTTGCTTAGTCCAGCTTGGACTTGGCATTGGACTTTTTCTTTTTCACTTTGGCTTTTTTCTTGACCTTGTCTTTGCTTTCGGCCTTGGTGGTGACTTTTTTCGCCGGCTTTTTGCCATAAGAACTCGGCTTGGATTTGGCCTTTTTCTTCTTCAACGGCTGTTCGCCATCTTCACTCAGGGCAAGCTTGACTGGACGATCATGAAAGATTTCTTCGGTGGCTTCAGCACGCGGCGCGGCTTTGGCCACGCGTGGTGCACGGCTGCGGATCGCACGACCGGCATGGGTCAATTGTTTGACCAGCTCGAAATCAATCTTGCGTTCTTCCAGGTTGACTCCGGCCACCTTGACTTTGACTTCATCGCCCAGACTAAAGGTCTGACCGCGTGACTGACCGACCAGTGACTGGCTGGCCTGATCAAACATAAAGAAGTCATCGCCCAGCTGGCTGACGTGAATCATGCCATCGACATACAGATCTTTCAGCGTGACAAACAGACCAAATTCGGTCACGGCAGAAATCACCCCGACAAATTCTTCGCCTAAATGCTGCTGCATATAATGACATTTCAGCCACATGGTCACAGAGCGGGAAGCTTCATCGGCACGACGTTCGGTTTGCGAGAAATGCTCACCGGCATCATCCAGCGCGGCACCCGAAATCGGATATGGTTTCTGGGCCAGATGCGCTTTAATGGCACGGTGCAAGAGTAGATCCGGATAACGGCGAATTGGCGAGGTGAAGTGAGTATAGGCTTCATAGGCCAGACCATAGTGGCCGGCATTGGCCGCGCCGTAATAGGCCTGCATCATCGAGCGTAATAGCACCGCATGAATACTTGGCGCATCAATGCGGTCTTTGGTGGCATCAATCACGGCCTGATAATCGGCCTGGGTTGGCTGTTCCGGGAAATTCAGTCCCAGCAGTTTTACAAATTCACGAACTTTCTGAATCCGTGAAAACTCAGGTGGCTCATGCACACGGTACAGCATCGGAATATCATTTTTGAGCGCAAATTCTGCCGCCGCCACGTTGGCCAGCAACATGCACTCTTCAATCAGTTTATGCGCATCATTACGGGTTCGTGGCAGGATTTCCTGAATTCCGCCGAGTTCGTCGAAGGTCATATAGGTTTCGACGGTTTCAAATTCCATGGCATGACGCTGGGCACGTAAACCTTTAAGTACCTGATACAGCTGGAACAGGGTATTCAGCGATTTGCGTACATCCCGGTCTTCCGGAATGGCAGCGCTGTCGCCGTCAAAATATTGCGCCACCTGGGTATAGGTCAGACGGGCTTTGGAATGCATTACCGCGGGATAGAATTCGAATTTGGTTACCCGGCCGGCACGGGACAGGTTCAGGTCACAGACCATACACAGACGATCTACCTGCGGATTTAGCGAGCATAAGCCATTCGATAAGGCTTCTGGCAACATTGGCAAGACAAAATGCGGGAAATAGACTGAAGTGCCGCGTTCCTGAGCTTCATCATCCAGCGGTTTGCCCGTGCGGACATAGTGGCTGACATCGGCAATCGCGACCACTACACGGTAGCCGCCCCCTGGACGTTTTTCTGCATACACCGCATCATCAAAGTCGCGGGCATCTTCACCATCAATGGTGACCAGAGCTAAATCACGTAAATCGACCCGGCCCTCACGGTCTTTGGCTGACGGTTCTTTAAAACTGTCGGCATCTTTTAAGACATTGTCCGGAAATTCATACGGCAAACCAAACTCTAAAATAGTCTGGGGAATGATGATTTCGGTGTCGGCTTTATCAGCCATCGACTGCACCACATGGCCGGTGGCAAATTCTTCACGGCTTGGATAGTCATCAATGGCGACGCGAACCGAATCGCCCAGATTCAGTTTGGCGTGTTCAACCAGTTCTTTTTCTAAAGTCACCGGCTGATGGCTGTTCGGATTGCCCGGCTGAATAAAATATTCACCGTCATACATCGACAGTTTGCCAATGATCTGTTTCACGCGGCGCTGCTGGACTTCGGTAATAAAGCCCCAGGCTTTGCCTTTGCGATCGACCGAGGTCTGGCGTACTTTAACGCGGTCGCCATTAAACACCAGACGCAATTCACGCTCGGGTAGCAGGATGTCATTTTGTCCGTCAATATGGGCAGAACCCAGACCCTTGCTATTAATGTAGACCGTGGCTTCATGGGTAGGCTGCTCGGCGGCAAGCTGGAACTTGAATCCGTCTTTCATGAGCTGGCCATCACGCACCATGGCAATTAAGCGATGGCTCAGGGCATCAATACTTTTCTGATCGGCAATTTCAAAATATTCCACCAAGTCGGCATGCGACTGGGCCTGTTGCAGTTTTTCAATACTTTCAAGAATCAGTGTGCGACTTGGAATCGGATTATCGTAACGTTCGGCTTCAGCTTTTGCTTCAGGATCGACCCAGTTTTTCATCATGTCTTTGGCTTCAAGTCAGAAGATAGGTTTAGCATAAGTCATGCAGCGTCAGACTGCACGTAAATGATTGCAATAATGTGTTTTAAGTCTTTATTTTAAGATGATTGCGAGTAGATAAAATCACATTCCCCATAAATTTGCAGAAAATGCCAGGCTAGAAGCAATAAATTGTTTAAAAAATATTTAATTGAGCAAAAAACTGCAAAAAATAGAGTGGCTGCGCTTGCAGTGCTACAGTTAAATTTGTATTATGGCGGCACGTTACGGTGAGATGGGTGAGTGGCTGAAACCACGTCCCTGCTAAGGACGCATACGGGCAACTGTATCGAGGGTTCGAATCCCTCTCTCACCGCCACTTTACTTATGTCGCGCTCATAGCTCAGCTGGATAGAGCACTTGGCTACGAACTAAGGGGTCGGGAGTTCGAATCTCTCTGAGCGCACCAATAAGTAAACCGGAAAATAACGCAGTCTAATATAGACGACACAAGTGACGCGCTCATAGCTCAGCTGGATAGAGCACTTGGCTACGAACTAAGGGGTCGGGAGTTCGAATCTCTCTGAGCGCACCAACTTGAACAATTAACCGCACATGTTGCGGTTTTTTTGTACCTGCAATTTGGCTAATCAGCTGCATCCGCCGGCTTCCTTATTTGTTACAATTTCAACTGCAATTTAAAACCTGTATAAAATCAGCGCACAAATACATGATTTGTCCAATATCTATCCATTTGGTTGCATTTTTATGAAATAAGACTTAACAAATACCGAAAAGCCCGTATAATGCATCCCATCAAGACGTCGCGCTCATAGCTCAGCTGGATAGAGCACTTGGCTACGAACTAAGGGGTCGGGAGTTCGAATCTCTCTGAGCGCACCAATCTTGATAAAGAATTCTGAAAAAACCGCACATGTTGCGGTTTTTTTGTGTCTGTAATTTACTAAAACATTCCCGCATTATTTGATCTTTTGCTGAATCTTTAAGGTCAGTACGGTATTGCCACCCAATGCCGGCAGCAGCTCGTGATACGGCATACTGCGCATGGCGCGTAATAAAAACGGTGCCTGCGCATCAATGTTCATGGCGCTGGTCACATTCAGTAAGCTGCCCTCGGCTTGTGGCAAAATCTGTATACCGCCTTGCATATAGCGTAAATCTCCACCCACCGCCTGAAACTGCTGCTCTAGGCCATTTTGCGCCTGAAAACGCAGTTTAAAATCAAACGGTATCTGGATCACGCCCAGTCCGACCGAAATTTTATAGTTGGCATCCAGCTGCCGGGCAGAGGGTTGTTGAATATGAACTTTTTTAATTTGCCGTGGAAACAGGCGCTGGTAGGCTTGCGGTTCAAGCCAGGGTTTTAGCTTGCTTGCTGGCTGGGCATAGTACTGATAGCTGCTGCTAAAACGCAAGACTTCCTGCTGTGCACCATAGGACACCTGATAGGCCGGTAAAATAAAGGAGACAGGTTCTTGTGATTTCTGGCTGATCTGCCGGATTTTGTTCATCTGGCTGGCACTTAATTCAGGGGCTGGTACCTCGCCAGCGGGTAAGGCTTGGGGTGTTGTGCTTTTAAATTTACGTTGCAGTGCTTCCAGAATAAAGGCATTGGTGCCGGCCGGCAGGCCCAGTTTGGCATCGGGCAGGGCATTTAGAATAGTACGAAATAAAAAGCCTTTGGGCTGCGCCAAATCTCCCCAGTGGGTGACTGTGACCAGCGTCTGATGGGCCGACAAGGCAAACCACTCTATTTTTCCGGTGCCATACGGAATTGGCGCGTCAATCACCAGGGTTTCAATACTGTTGTCGGTGCGCTGATGTTGCAGGACTACATCCTCTTTAAAGTTCAGCACCGGAATAGGTGTGGGAATATGAATCCGGTATTTGACCTGACTGATGTGCTGACGCTGCTCCAGTATCTTGGCGCTTTTTAAGGTTGGAAACAGTTGGGTATAGCCTGAATAATCACTCAGCAGTGCCGCAACTGTGTGACTGGGCACTGGCAGCACCACCGCAGCGCTATAAAATTTGCCCCGTTTTGCGGGAGTGAAAGTCGGCAGCTGAATCGGTTGCGCGGCATGCGCATAAATCAGAATTCCATCTCCGGTCAGCGCGGCCAGCTGTTCGGCACTGCCGCCATAGCCTTGTAAACTGCCTGGTATTTTTCCTGTCCAGCGAACTAAACTGGCCCAGGCAGAAACCGGCAGCAGCAGACTGCAAAGCAGGGCGATCAATCGGGTGTGCGTCTGTGGCATAAAACATCCTGTTTTGCTGTGGAGATGAGCGAATCATCCCGTTTTGAATAGGGTTATTTTTTGAATGGTGTGTGCAGCATCATCATGACAGCACTGGCGAGAAAAAGAATAAGGAAATCACCTATTCTGGTGTAATATTTAGCGTAATTTAACTGATTTGATGATGAGCCGATGTCGGAACTCAAGCCTGCCTTGTCGCTACGTTATTTTTTAAATCTGGAAGAATCTCAGGATGGCTTTGCTCTGGCCACCTTTGGTAAAAAACAGTTTACCCGTTTTATTACTCCATTAATTAGTGTCGGGATTATTGCCTGGGGCATTTATTTGGGCCTCGATGGTGTAGGTCGTTACTATCTGGCGCTGGGGGTATTTTTTCTGGTGCTACAGATGCTGATGCGCTATTGGTTCCTGCCAATGATGTTTAAGCGTCAGTTTGTCAAATACCAGTTTGGAAAAAGCGAGCAGGGTATTGCGCTGTATCAGGATTATGCCGAGATTTCTGCCAATGGCCGTGACAAAGTGGTGCATTATAACGAAGTGCAGAATTTTGCTTCAGGCAAGCTGACTTATATGATTGAGCTGAAAAACCGCATGGTGATTATTGTGCCAAAACGCGTATTTGAAAGCACAGCCGATCAGACCCTGTTTGAAAATACCTTTAAAAAATAAGCCTGTTAAAACCATCACATCATAAGAGGGAAGATCATGAATACACGTCCATCCAAAATTGTCTGTGTGGGTCGCAGTTATGCGGACCATGCCAAAGAACTGGGCAATGCGGTTCCTGATCGTCCGGTGCTGTTTATGAAGCCGCCGAGCAGCCTGCGTCCGTTATCTGCCGGGATTGCCTGGAATCCGGCCTGGGGCAGCTGCCATTATGAATGTGAACTCAGCCTGCGTATTGACCAGCCCTTAAAGGCAGAAACCGATCCGCAAAAAGCCTTGCAGGCCGTCGGTGCGGTGACTTTGGGTCTGGACCTCACCTTGCGTGACTTGCAGGATGAACTGAAACAGAAAGGCCATCCATGGGAACGGGCCAAAGCCTTTGATGGTGCCTGTGTACTGGCAGACTGGGTCGATGTCGCAGAAATTAACGACTGGAAAGATGTGCACTATACGCTGCATATTAATGACGAACTGCGTCAGCAGGGGCATACCGCGCTGCTGATTTTTGAAATTGGTGCGTTATTGGCTGAAATTAGCCAGAGTTTTAGTCTGGAGCCGGGTGATGTGGTAATGACCGGTACTCCGGCCGGGGTGGGTGCCTTAAAGGCCAATGACCAGTTAAGCATGCGTTTGCAGGGTAAAACCCGGGAATTTGTCTGGACCACTTTTGTTCAGGCTTAACTGCCTCTCCAGACGACAAGGACTGCAATTGCAGTCCTTTTTTATGGAGCTTTTCGAGCCTTTCTGATTTCAGTCTTTGAGTAAATCCTGAAACTTGCTATGCAGCTTCATCAGTTTGGGTGGAATTACAAAGTTGCAATAGCCTTGCGTCGGGTTATTGGCAAAGAAGTTCTGATGATAGGCTTCTGCCGGATAAAAACGCGGTGCAGCCGTCACTTCGGTGACCACAGCAATGCCCTCGGCCTTGAGCTGCTGGATCATCTGTTCAGCCTGTTGCTGCTGCTCCGGATTTAAATAATAAATCACTGAACGATACTGGCTGCCGACATCATTGCCCTGACGGTTGAGCGTGGTCGGGTCATGGGTGGCAAAGAACACATTTAACAGCTGGTTATAGCTGATTTGACTGTCATCGAAATCAATCAGAATGACTTCGGCGTGGCCGGTATCACCATTGCATACCGCTTCATAATTCGGATTGTCCATCTGGCCGCCGGCATAGCCACTCACCACTTTGGCCACACCGCGCAGTTGGAGAAATACTGCTTCAGTACACCAGAAACATCCACCACCAAAAATTGCCTGTTGCATAGGGTCAGCCTTCTGTTTTCAATCGTTCATAAAAAAGGCCTGCAAAGATGCAGGCCGGTGCGGTATTAACGCGGTTGTACCGCACTTTCCAGCTGAATCAGCAAATTACCATAACGATCCAGCAGTTTCAGGGTTTTACCAAAGACCTGATAATGGGTCACTTTGGCCAGCGCTTCATTGAATTTCTGATCAATGCCATTGCTGTTGAGGCAGGCCATACGGGTGCCAGCCATTTGGCTTAGCGTCAGCGTATCACGGCCAGCGCTGTAGCTGCCCATAATCCGGTTACAGCCATCGGCACCGCTAACGCGTTGGGTGGCGCTATCAAATTGCAGGCTTGGAATATTGTGGGCAGTCGATTCAGTGCGAACCGCAGTATTGCCAATCTGGGTCACAATCCAGGTGCGGTTTTGTAGCTGGACAAGATTGGCAGTTTCAACGGTAGCACCCGGGGTTGGTAAAGTTTCACAGCCACTAAAAGCCAAGGCTGAACCTAAAAGGGCAACGGCAGCAAGATGTTTAAGCATATGGATTTTTCTTTATTTTAAAGCTGATGGATGTATCTAAACAAATTTTAAATTTGATCGCCAGTTAAAATTGTATCATTGATTTGTCGGAGCACCAGTAGCGGATGGCGCGGGCAAACCCTGCCGGATTAGTGCTGAAAATTGTGCACTATCCAGCTGACCCGGCTGTTCCACACGCGGATTGATATAAGCGCGCTGATACCAGCTTTCAATGCTCAAGCTCTGATCAAGCGCTTTTAAATCATAAAGATAATTAGGTAAATACCCTGAAGCCAGCAGGCGATAATCGGTTGGCAAGGTCTGGTTGGATACTGCCTGCACCATGTCAAAGACCAGGGTGGTGCAGTTACTGGTCAGGGTGTTATACCATTTGGGCTGTTGAGCCAGTTCATGGGCTTTGGCCAGATATTCCAGAAACAGGGCTTTTTGCATGTCCAGTGGCATTTTCAGCGGGAAAAAATAAACCTGTTCACCGCGAATATTACTGCGGGTATAGATGATATCTTTTTCATCCGCCGCCACCAGACTCAGTTCATATTTGCGGAAAAATCCGCCCAGTGACGAAAATTCTTCATGGCGTTCTTTGCGAATTTCAATCGAAAAGGTCAGCGGTGCGGCATTGGCAAAATCGAAACTGACCAGGGTATGGGCAATTTGTGGACCCATCCAGTAGGAGGTGATGATATTGACGCCCCGAATCTGGTTCAGGTCATAATGGCGACTTTCCCATCGCTGTTCGTAGGAACCATCGCTATGCCAGTCAAAGTTACGCACATTGTGCAGAATGACCTGATCGCCGTGACGCTCGGAATGTAACAGCTGCGCCACTTCCCGATTCCAGTCGCGGTCCTGGCGAGGTGGCAGGCCAAAGTACCAGAGCTGGCTGCACAGAAATACCAGCAGATAAATCAGCACATCCAGTTTGCGGCTAATCAGATGCCGGCTGATATAGATGCCCAGAATGCTCATGGCAAAGGCAATCCACAGGCCGATCAAAATCCGGCTAAATAGCAGCCCAAACGGCTGCTGAAACCATAGGATCAGCACCAGCCAGATCGAGCTGCCAATTACAAACAGGCTAAACAGGCCATGCAAACTGCCTTGAATCAAACGCTGTGCCAGTTCGGGCGGTTGGGGTATCTGCATGCTGATGAATTCATTCAGAAAAATAAGCTTTATTTTTGGTAGCTGGCAAACTCAAATGCAATGCCTGTTTTGTCATCCAAATGTTGCTCGGCACTGACTTTCTGGAACGCTGCCGGAATTTCCGGATAATGTGCATCGCCCTGTACATCCAGCTCGACATGGGTCAGTTCCAGACGGTCAGCAATCTCCATGGTCTGTTTAAAGATTTCACCGCCGCCAATAATAAAAATACTGTCCGGCTTTTCTGAAGCCTGCACATCAGCTACGGCCTGAGTTAAAGCTTCTTCAATTGAATAGGCGACTTTGGTGCCCTCAAAGGCCCAGTTTGGATCGCGGGTAATCACCCAATTGACGCGTTTTGGTAAGGCACGACCCATTGATTCCAGGGTTTTACGGCCCATCACCACCACGCCGCCCTGGGTGATTTCCTTAAAATGTTTTAAGTCGGCAGAAATATGCCACGGCAAATCATTGGCCTTTCCAATACAGCGCTGCTGATCCATGGCCACCACGTGTACAACTTCTAAACCTTGAAATGCCATGCTGTTTCATCCATATCTCATGCGAAAAATTAACCCTATTAAAATGTAAAATCCCCCTCGATGAAAGGGGGATGGGGCATTTGTCCGGAATTAATTGGCTTTAAACCGCTACAGGGGCCTTAATTGCCGGATGTGATTCATAGCCGACAATTTCAATATCTTCAAATTTAAACGCGAACAGATCTTTGACTTCCGGGTTCAGTTTCAGCTGGCACAGCCCCAGCGGTTCACGACTCAGCTGCAGTTGTGCCTGTTCAAAATGGTTGGCATATAAATGGGTATCGCCGCCGGTCCAGACAAAATCACCAACCTCTAGATCACATACCTGGGCAATCATATGGGTCAGCAGGGCATAGCTGGCAATATTGAACGGCACACCCAAAAATTTTATACCCCCATCTTTTTGCACAATATGCCAAACCGTATGGTATTGAGGGTCATTATGGTGCTGTGCATTTTTAATTTTGCACAGTTGAGCTATTTTTAACTTGCTCAATATGAGCTCTTTGAAAAATGTATTTGCCATTTAGGCACCTTCTGTAAAGGTTTTTTCTATGAATTGAATTATAGAGATATCCAATGCGGTTAGCCAATCAGTCAACTCCAATATATCTAATCTTCTATCTAAATTTTCGACTTTGGCAACATAAGATTGGGGTTTATTTAAAGATGTGGCGAGTTCTACCTGAGTCACTTTTTTTGACTCACGTATAGAAATAAGTTCTTGTATCAGCTTGTTATAGCGAGGGTCATGTATTGAGCTCATGGTTCAAGATGTTGTACTATTAATAAAAATATCCCAAAATAGGATATTTTTACTCATTTATGGTGATGCGGTAGATTTGTATGTAAATCAGTCTCTTAAGAATTGTTTGGTCAAATTCTTGGCAACTACAAGTTTTAAGGGGCTTTGTTGCACAAAGATTTAAAAGACAGTACTCTGCTCATTTGAATAGAACTCAAGTGACAACTTGGGTATGAGGCCGACCTAATTCTGTAAATTTATTCAATCCGAAGTTTTCATATGGGATTACTTTGTATGATTTCGTCGTACCTTGAAGTTCTTGTGTCTATCTATTGTTATTCTTACCTGAAATTGATGTGAGCTTATAGAGACAAGGTAAATTTGCAAAAGTGCCGGCTATTCAGTGTTCATTGAATGTTTAATTTAATTTATTAAGCTTGACCTTAGACTGATTCTAAGCCTTATACTTGGTACAAATTTTTCGATCGTTATGATGATGCGTTCTACTACATGGATTACAGTCTTGGTTGGATTGTTCATGTTCCAAAGCTTTTGGAATGTGGCGGCGGCCTTTTGTGTCCATGAACAACAGCCTCAATCACAGCAGAGTTATCATTTTGGCCATCACCAAAATACCTTGTGTGCTAGCGATAGTCGTCAACACGATCATAATGGACAGTCAGAAAACATAAAAACATTCAGTAGCGATTTAGAAATCGGTGAAGATCATCAAGATCATCTACCATCGATGATGCATGTGATTGTACAAAATGAAAAAGTAGATGTGTTTCATCCAAGCTCTGAAGTTAAAGTGAATCCACAATTTCATTGGAAAAACAGCTATCAGGCTCCTGACCTGTTTCAACAAAGCCCACCTCCCGAATTTTCCCCGCTCATGGTGGGGTAGCCTAAAACATTCCCACCACTTTTATTATTTAAATAAGTGGGAAAAATCATGTCTTCACAATCAATTATACTCTTGCGTCATAGCTTGGTTGCTTGTATATGTGCAGCGGCTATGCAATATAGCTATGCTGAAAACGTTACCAGCTTTGAATCCGCTTTAGCAAAAGTACAAAGTTACCAGACTCAAGACAAGCTGTGGCAACAAGTTCAGCAAATATCTGAATTGAATATTCAGCAAAGTCGGTTATGGCAGAATCCAAGTATAAGTTTAGAACAGTCTGGCTTTGGCTCAGGTCAAGAACAGGAATTCAATGTTGGCGTTAGTCAACCTCTAGATCTATTTGGTCAGCGTAAGCTGAACCGGGTGATTGCCAATACCTCGAATCAACAAATCCAATTGCAACAGCAATTATGGAAGGCACAAAGCCAACTGATTGTTAAATTTGCATGGTCGCAATTTGCACTTGCTGAGGTTGAGCAGTCTGTTTATTCAGTACTGTTAAAAACAAGTAAAGCCAATCTGGACAGTGCCCAGAAACGCTATCAGGCAGGCAGTATTGCCCTGGTTGATTTTGAGCGTGCCCAAATTGAAGCGCTAGAAATCCAACGACTTTATCAGCAAGCGATGCTGAATAAACAAGCTGCCGGTCGTCAGCTGTCTAATTTGTGGGGGGGAGAAACATCTTCACATCTTCAATTGAATAAAACCGCTATCCCTTGGCCAGAGCAAAGTCTCCAAACTGTGCAAAGGTATATTGCTGAAGGGTGGCTAGAAAAATTCTATGCCTTGAACATTCAGCAATCGGATCATCAAATTGAAAATTTAAGAATTCAGGCACGTCCCAATCCGACTTTAAATGTAGGCATGAGACGTAGCAAAACCCCTAATGAAAGCAACGATACGACTTTGGCAATCGGCGTGGCTATTCCACTGAATATTTTCAACCGCCAGCAATATGCGATCCCGATGGTCCAGCAACAGCAAATATTGATGAACCAACAGCAGCAGCGTGAGCTGAAGCAACAAATACTCGATATTGCCAACAGCATGCATCAGCTCAAAGGTTTACGTAGCCAGTTCGATGCCACAACAGCACAAGTTACTTTGGCGACCAAAGTTCAGAGCCGTACTTTACAAGGGTTTCAGGCAGGGAAACTGTCCATTACCGACGTTCAGCAAGCAACGACCCAACTGCAGAATCTTCGATTGGGTCAATTACAAATTCTACGTCAAGCTTGGCAAACTGCCCTCGCAGCTGAGGCACTCAGTATTGGCACAAGTTATGAAGAAATTAGCCGTTCGGATGCCTATACACAACTGAATAAAAAGGCAGTCGAAGCATCGCAAAATTTAATCAATGGGGGAGCACGATAAAATGAACGCCAAGCAAAACGGAAAAATATCCCAGTCTCTCATGATTGCAATTTTGATTCTGATTACGGTCTTGGTTAGTCTGGCTATTTGGTTAAGTTCAAAAAAAACTGAATCTGAGGGGCATGGTCATGATGAGGGAAATGCCGAACATTCTGATGAAGATAGTTCTGAAGAAGGACATGCTGAAGAAGGCGAAATACAACTGACCAGCCAACAAATGGTTGAACAAGGTTTAAAAGTTGCTGTTGCATCCACAGGATTGGTTGAAAAGCTGACAACCCTGCCAGGTAAATTGGTGGTGAATACCGATCAACAAGCGCATATATCGCCTAATTTTAGTGGTCATGTCGAGCAGGTCAATGTGGCTTTAGGACAGAGCGTGCAAAAAGGACAAACGCTGGCTGTACTAATCGTGCCTGAACTGATCGACCAACAGGCAAATCTGCGTATGGCACAGGTGAATCTGGATTTGGCCCGTAAAGATTACCAGCGCGAACAGCAACTCTGGTCACAGGGAATTTCTGCCAAACAGGATTACCAGCGTGCCGAAAATGCCTACCGCCAAGCGCAGATTACTGTCCAGTCCTCACAAGCACGTTTAAATGCATTAGGGGCAAGTGGCAATAACAATGGGCGTTTTCTGATTAAAGCACCGATCTCTGGGGTGATCAGTCAAAAAGATATTGTGGTCGGTGAAAATGTGCAACTGGTTAATCAGCTCTTTGTCATTGAACAGCTGAAAGATTTATGGCTTGAGTTTAATTTGCCGAATCAATTCTCAGGTCAACTGCAAGCCGGGCAAAAAATTGACTTTAAAGTGAATGATTCAGATCAAATCTATAAAGCTACTGTACAAAGCTTAACCTCTCAGGCAGATGTACAAACAGGGCGTCTGGTGGTGCGCGCAAAACTCGATGCGCAAGCCACTGAGTTGCGTTCTAATGTGTTAGTGAGAGTGTTGATTCCGGAAGCTACAGCAAAATCAGCCCTTCGGATTCAAAAGTCTGCGCTGCAAAGTATTGAAGGTGAAGACAGTATTTTCATCGTAGATTCAGAACAAAAAGGTCAAGTCCATTTAAAAGCACAGAAAGTGCAATTGGGGCAAGCTTCAAGTGATGGACAATGGCTTGAAGTGATGTCTGGACTGACCGAAGGGCAGAAGTATATCGCTCAAGGCAGTTTCTTGCTCAAATCTGAATTAGAAAAAGACGAGGCAGGCCATGAGCATTAATTCTGATCTGCCAAAACCAGAAGGTTTATTCGAACGAATCATTCAGTTTTCCATACAAAATGCGATTTGGGTGTTGCTCTTTGTCTGTACCTGGATTGCGGTAGGGGTGTATAGCTATCAGAAACTCCCGATTGATGCTGTACCCGATATTACCAATACCCAAGTCCAGATTAATACTCAAGCCAAAGGTTTTACTGCACTTGAAGTCGAACAGCGGATTACCTATCCCATTGAAAATGCCATGGCTGGCATTCCGAATTTGGAGCTTACCCGTTCCATATCCCGTTATGGACTCTCTCAAGTCACCATTGTCTTTAAAGATGGGACTGATATTTATTGGGCCCGTCAGCAGATTAACCAACGGGTACAGGAGGTGCAATCTGAGTTGCCTGCACAAATCACACCGACGATGTCCCCCGTTTCTACGGGTCTCGGTGAGATTTATCAATGGGTACTGAAGGTAGATCCGAATGCGAAAAAGCCGGATGGAACTGCATACACGCCGATGGATTTGCGTGAGATTCAGGACTGGATTGTGCGTCCTCAACTGCAACGTGTTAAGGGAGTTGCAGAGGTCAACAGTATTGGTGGTTTTGAGAAAACCTATGTGGTCTCTCCCGATTTAAACCGGATGCAACAACTGAATATCTCATTAGAACAACTGCAACAGGCTTTAGCGCAAAATAATGAGAACCGAGGTGCAGGTTATATTGAAGACAATGGTCAGCAACTGACGGTACGTGTACCGGGTACATTCAATGGGCTTTCTGATATTGAGAACACCATGCTGGGTAGCCCAAATGGCAGCCCAATTCGGGTTGGTGATATTGCGCAAGTCTCTATTGGGCATGATTTAAGAACCGGTGGGGCAACCTATAACGGTAAAGAAACCGTTTTAGGGATTGCCATGATGGCGATGGGTGGAAATAGCCGGACTGTTTCTAAAGCTGTGGATGCCAAGCTTCAAGATATTCAGAATAGTTTGCCTAAAGGGGTAGTGGTTGAAACGGTGTACGACCGTACTACCTTGGTTGAGAAGGCGATTAAAACCGTTCAGAAAAACTTGGTAGAGGGAGCAATCCTGGTCATCATCATTCTGTTCCTGTTTTTAGGGAATATCCGTGCTGCCTTGATTACTGCCTGTGTCATTCCACTCTCTATGCTGTTTACCTTAACCGGGATGGCACAGAAAAATATCAGTGCCAATCTGATGAGTTTAGGTGCACTCGATTTCGGCATCATTGTCGATGGGGCTGTGGTGATTGTCGAAAACTGTATCCGGCGTTTAGCCCATGCACAGCAACTGTTAAAACGACCTCTCACCCAAAGTGAACGCTTTAAGGAAGTTTTTCTGGCTGCCCGCCAAGCACGTCGTCCTCTTATTTTTGGTCAGCTTATTATTTTGGTGGTGTATTTGCCGATTTTTGCTTTAAGTGGTGTAGAAGCAAAACTATTTCATCCGATGGCTTTAACCGTTGTTCTCGCACTGGTGGCAGCTATTATTTTATCGATCACCTTTGTGCCCGCTGCAGTTGCTTTATGGGTTAAAGGGGAGATCAAAGAAACGGAAAGCCGTTGGATGATCTGGCTCAAAACCCGATATCAACAGATATTGGATGTAGCCTATCATTACAAAGCGGTGGTTTTAACTTTTGCCATTTGTCTCCTAGTCATTACGGGTCTGCTCAGCACGAAGATTGGCAGTGAGTTTGCACCTCAGCTGAGTGAAGGTGATTTCGCGGTACAGCAATTACGTTCTCCAAGCACAGGCTTGGAAGAGTCTTTACGTATTCAGGAAAATACCGAAAAGCTTTTACTGAAAAACTTTCCCGAAATTAAAGCTATATTTGCCCGTACCGGGACTGCTGAAGTGGCGACAGATGTGATGCCACCGAATATTTCCGATGGTTATATCATGCTGAAACCACGTGAGGAATGGCCAGATTCAAAAGAAAGCCTAGATGCACTTCGAACCCGAATGGAAGCTTATCTTGCGACAATTCCCGGCAATAACAGTGAGTTTTCTCAACCTATTGAGCTACGTTTTAATGAACTGATTTCAGGTATACGCAGTGATGTAGGGGTGAAGGTTTTTGGTGATGACATGCAGGTTCTGAATACTGAGGCTGCAAAAATCGCGAAAATCATTCAGCAAGTTGCAGGTAGCAGTGCGGTGAAAGTTGAACAAACTTCGGGTCTGCCTTTACTCAATGTAGAGATTGATAAAGCTTTAGCTGCCCAGTATGGCTTGAGCGTGAAATCTATTCAGGATGTGGTGGCTGCAAGTATTGGTGGACAAAGCGTGGGAGAGATTTTAGAAGGCGATCGTCGTTTTGATTTTGTTATCCGTCTTGGAGAGCAAGACCGTAGTGTCGCATCTGTTTCCCAGTTACCTATTCAGCTTCCAAATGGTGGCAGTATTTTATTGTCGGATGTCGCGCAAGTCTCGACCATTGAAGGAATCAACCAAGTCAGTCGAGAAAATGGTAAACGCCGAGTTGTGGTCACAGCGAATGTTGAAGGGCGTGATTTAGGGTCTTTTGTTTTTGATGTACAGACACAGCTCAAAGCATACACTTTGCCAAGTGGTTATTGGATAGAATATGGTGGTCAGTTTGAAAATTTGGCTTCAGCCAAAGCACGGATGCAAATCGTGATTCCACTGGCTTTAATCACTATCTTTATTTTACTGATGGCGGTCTTTCACAATGTCAAAGAAAGTCTATTGGTCTTTACCGGGGTACCCTTTGCCTTGACCGGTGGTGTGCTGTTCCTTTGGCTAAGGGATATTCCATTATCGATGTCAGCTGGAATTGGCTTTATTGCCTTATCTGGTGTTGCAGTCCTCAATGGACTGGTGATGCTGACCTTTATTAAGGAATTAAGGGACAAATATCCAGTGCATAAAGCCGTGTGGCAAGGGGCTATTTTGCGCTTAAGACCAGTGTTGATGACAGCTTGTGTGGCTTCACTGGGTTTTGTACCAATGGCGCTGGCAACCGGAACAGGGGCTGAGGTTCAACGGCCACTGGCAACCGTAGTGATTGGCGGGATTATCTCTTCAACATTACTAACTTTGGTGCTGTTACCCGTGCTTTATCGTTGGATAAATGAAAAGAAAGTTTCTTAATCCAATAGATTAGTCGATTTACAGCAGAGATATTGGCTGTTATCTAATATCTCTGCTCATCATAAATAGAATAAGGAAAATATTTTATGTCAGAACATCATGATCATAGCCATGCGGTTGTTACTGAAGAAAATAGTAAGAAGTTAATGGTTGCCTTAGGTTTAACGACTACTTTTTTAATAGTAGAAGTTGTCGCTGCTTTTATTACCCAAAGTTTGGCTTTGTTATCTGATGCAGCTCATATGTTTACTGATGTAGCTGCTTTAGCTATTGCTCTTGCCGCTATTAAAATTGGAAAAAAAGCCGCAGATGATAAAAGAACTTTTGGCTATCAGCGATTTGAAATTTTAGCGGCTCTGTTTAATGCGGTGATGCTTTTTGTGGTAGCAATATATATTGTATATGAAGCTTATCAACGTTTTACGAATCCTGCTGAAATTCAAAGTGTTGGAATGATGATTGTCGCGGTCATTGGTTTGGTCATAAATTTGATTTCAATGAAAATCCTTTCTGCTAGTGCTGAAGGAAGTCTAAATATAAAAGGTGCATATTTAGAAGTTCTTAGCGATGCTCTAGGATCGATAGGCGTGATTATCGGAGGATTGGTTATTTATTTTACCCAGTGGATGTGGGTTGATACCGTAATCGCTGTGTTAATTGGCTTCTGGGTCTTACCTCGAACTTGGATTTTATTAAAACAAAGTATTCATATTCTGCTTGAAGGAGTTCCTGATGAGATTGATATTGAGTCGTTAAGAAATGATTTATTGAAGCTAGAGGGCGTTGAAGGGATTCATCAGTTGAAAGTCTGGGCTATATCCTCAAGAAATATTCATTTAACTGCTCATTTGGTTGCTCCGAATAGCAATACAGATCAACTCTATCAAAAGGCCTTAGAAGTTCTAAAACATAATCATAATATTACTGAAATTACGTTACAAATAGAAAATACGAAATGTAATACATTGAACCAACATAAACACTAATTTAGACTTTAGTCTTCATATAGATATTTTGTCTATCTTTAAAGTATACACGATGAGAATTAAAGTTTCTATTGGTCCTATTAAATGGCATTTTGCCACTTTTTAGGTTTAATCCTAATCAAAATAGAGAGTAATTATGATCCCTTCTTATGAAAACTTTAAAGATTTTAAAGATGCTGGTGAAAAAATTTTAGAGTATTTACATAATCACTTAGGCTTTGCTTTATGGATGATTACTCGTGCCGAAAGTAATGATTGGATAGTTCTGCAAGCTAAAGATCATGGATATGGAGTAAAAGCAGGAAAAGTTTTCAATTGGGCTGACTCATTCTGCTCTAAAATGGTGTTAGGTAAAGGGCCACGTATAGCACCTGATTCGAGAAAGATTCCACTGTATGCCGAAGCAGGCATCAACAAACTGGTCGATATAAACGCCTATATTGGGCAACCTTTATTCAATGAAGATGGTTCTATCTTCGGTACATTATGTGCTATTGATCCATCTGTACAGCCTCAAAGTATAGAACAGCATAGTGATCTATTAGAGCTATTCAGTTTATTACTTAGTCGAATCTTACAAAATGAACTTAAAATTAATGAACAAAAAAGAGTTAATGAAAAGCTTGAAATGGAGTCATTAACCGATCATTTAACGGGTGTTTTTAATCGTCGTGCTTGGGATACACTTTTGGATTTAGAGGAAGATCGATGTAAAACCTACGGACATCCAACCACAGTGATTATTATAGATTTAAATGACTTAAAAGCTATAAACGATAAATTTGGTCATTTGGTTGGAGACCAAATGATCCAAAAAACGGCCCAAATCTTAAAGAAAAATGTGCGCTCCCATGATTTAGTCGCGCGTTTAGGAGGAGATGAGTTTGGCATTCTAAATATTGAAATGACTTTAGAAAATACTCAGAATTTGGTGAATCGGCTTTTAAAGTCCTTACAAAATGCTGGAATTAATGCTGCTGTTGGTGTTGCGGCACGTGAACCAAGTAAAAATTTACGAATGGCAGTCATTGAAGCAGATGAAAAAATGTATCAGCATAAACGTCAAATTAAAGTCATGATTTGATGGATCGATATAAACAGGATGTTTGAGGATCTAAAACAATAATCGTAAGTCAGATACTTGGATTGTGAGGCTAGACAGGAAACTCGCTTAAGTATTCTTTGAAGCTCATCGAAGAATATGGATCAAAACATGTCTTGAAGTTTATTGGTGACCATGCTCTGAGCTATCTAGGATGTAATTCTGGCATTACTCTTAAAATATTACAGTTAATGGTCAGAGGCAGCGGTATACGAGATATCGCTGAAGTTGGGCGCATTAGTATCGGTAAAGTCTT
>Ga0172369_10001630_pt1 | contig 32231 bp, 28 predicted proteins | sample LakKiv25m_FD_114539 | JGI IMG/M metagenome (GOLD analysis project Ga0172369, IMG submission 114539) | Freshwater microbial communities from Kabuno Bay, South-Kivu, Congo - kab_022012_11.25m | ecosystem: Environmental > Aquatic > Freshwater > Lake | place: Democratic Republic of the Congo... | reverse complement strand
TAACTAAATTTGAAAATATTTTTTTTTAGTTTACTGCTAACTGACATAACCATGCAAATATAAAAACAATAACAAACCTTCTCTATATTTTAACTAAGTTTGTCTTTTTGTTATTTTTCCCGGGTATGATAGAATTCAGTAAGTTCATTCTGGATAATGGGCTGAGGGTTATTGTGCATGAGGACAGATCGACGCCACTTGCTGCCATGAATATCCTGTATGATGCAGGGTCGAAGGATGAGGACCCCGGGCTTACCGGACTTGCTCATCTTCTGGAACATCTTATGTACGGAGGATCAGCCAATATCCCGGAGTATGACACACCTCTTCAGCTTGCGGGAGGCGACAATAATGCCTTTACAAACAATGATATAACAAATTATTATATTACAATTCCATCCGAAAACGTCGAAACCGCTTTCTGGCTAGAATCTGACAGAATGCTTGACCCTGACTTTACACAAAAGAAAACGGAAATCCAGAAAAACGTGGTTATTGAAGAATTCAGGCAGCGTTATCTGAATCAGCCCTATGGTGATGTGATGCTTATTCTAAGATCTCTTGCCTATACTGTCCACCCTTACAGGTGGCCAACAATTGGCAGGGATATCTCACATATTGAAAAAATCAAAAATGAGGATGTCAGGCGTTTCTTTAATATGAACTATGCCCCTTCAAAAGCCATCCTTTCCCTTACAGGAAACATTGACTCCAACAAGGCATTTGATCTTGCAAACCGTTGGTTTGGCTCAATTTCAGGCAGAACTTCTAAGGTTAGGAACCTTCCTGCAGAACCTCAACAGGTTAAGGCAAGGGAAATCACTGTGAGGCGTAATGTTCCTTCAGATGCCCTCTATAAAGCCTGGCACATCGGGCCAAGGACCGGTGATGACTTTTATACACTTGATCTTCTGACCGACCTCCTGGCAGGAGGCGAATCAGGAAGGCTCTTTAACAGGCTGGTCAGGGAACTTAACCTTTTCAGCGAAATAAATGCATATATTACTTCTGATTTCGATCCGGGACTTGCAATCATAAGCGGGAAAATAATGAGGGGGACAGATATTAAGACAGCAGAAAATGAGCTGATTAAAGTTGTTGAAGAAATAAAGGACGGAAAGGTTTCAGATACTGAAATAGAAAAAGTAAAGAACCGGTACGAAACATCAACGGTACTTTCAAATACAAATATCCTGCATAAAGCAATGAACCTTTGTATTTATGAATTACTCGGAAACGCTGATATGATAAACACGGATGTCCTGAACTACAGAAATGTTACAAAAAAAATGGTTACAGAGACTGTAAATAAGTATTTCACTCCCGAAAACTGTTCGACTTTGCATTACCTGTCAGACCAACTTACCCGATAATGGATAATTTCAGAAAGAAACAGCCTCCGGTTAAGAGTGTTAATGCAACCACAGGCGTTCCTGTTGAAAGAATAGTATTGAATAATGGCATGTCGCTTTATATGATCAATGCTGGCACTGAGGATATTGCAAAGGTTGAGTTTGTAGTAAAAGCAGGTATGGCAAAGGAATCCATGCCACTTCTGGCTGGTACAACAAATATGATGCTCTCTGAAGGAACACAGCATTATACTGCCGAAGAGCTTAACAGCACTCTTGATTATTACGGGATATTTCAGAACCTTTCAACCGACAGGGACACAGCCGGATTAAACATGTTTTTCCTGAACCGGCATATTGAAAAAGCCCTGGAACTTGCCGTTGAAATTCTTTTTCTCCCTGTCTTTCCGGAGAAGGAACTGACCCTCCTGATGAAAAAAAGGCTTGCCGGATACAGAATATCCAGGGGAAAGGTTCAGAATATAGCAAGTGACCAGTTCTACGAATCTGTATTCGGTAATAACCATCCTTATGGGAAGCAGATAAAAGAACAGGATTTTGAAGCAATAACTACTGATCTTCTTAGAGATTTCCATTCAGAATATTATAAACCCGGAAATATGGCTGCCATAATTTCGGGAAAGATTCATAAGAATACGGTTCAATTGTTCGAAAAACATTTCGGAGGTTTTGCTGGTCAATTCCAGCCTGCCGGAAATTCAATGAATTTTCTGAAAGGCTCGGATATAAGGAAAATCAGAATCGAAAAGCCCGGAACTGTCCAGGCTGCAATAAGGATAGGATCTGCAACGATAAATAAACGTCATCCTGATTATCCGGGGCTTAAAATTCTAAATACTATCCTGGGGGGTTATTTCGGTTCGCGGCTTATGAAAAACATAAGAGAAAACAAAGGTTATACATATAGCATTTATTCCTCGGTGACATCCCTTGATCAGGCAGGCTACAAAGTCATTTCGACTGAAACCGGCAAGCAATACATTAACCTTGCGGTAGATGAGATTTACAGGGAAATAAGTTTTCTTCAGAAAGAGCCTGTAAAAAATGATGAACTGGAAGTAGTAAGAAATTATATGTCGGGCGATATGGTAAGGATGTTTGACGGGCCCTTCGCCATTGCCGACAGTTTCAAGGCGGTATGGGAATTCGGCCTGGATTTCAGCTATTTCGACAGGATGCTGATTTCTGTAAAGACCATTACTCCCGAAGAAATAATGAGACTTGCAAACCTGTATTACAATATTGATGACCTTTATGAAATAACAGCAGGATGAAATGAAAAAGGCAGAACTTATTCCTTTTGTATTTCTTCTGGCATTTACAATTAAGGTAGCCGGCCAGGCTGATGAAGACCCGCCTGAATCACCTGAATTCACTCTGGTTACAATCAACCCTGCAAACGGCCACACTGAAATGACCTGGATATCAAGTTCTTCTCCTGATGTGGCAGGATATGTTGTTTATCTGTATAAAAACGGGGAAGGTTATGCACTTGACACTATTTTTGATCCCCGTGCCACATCATACTCTGCAGATAGGCCGGGAACAAGTTATTACAGTGAATCTTATGTTGTTGCGGCGATTGACTATTCCGGCAATATCAGTCCCCTTTCGAATGAACTCAGCACCATTTATGCAAATACGCAAACAGACACATGTAATAACAGGATAAACCTGAAATGGAACAGATATTCTTCAATGCCTTCAGAAGTGACAGGATATGATATACTCGTTTCAGTTAATTCAGGTCCATACTACCTTGCGGGACATACCTCTGCGGAGACAACAGAGTTCATTTTCGGTAATATTTCTACTGGTTCGGAATACTGTTTTGCAATAGAAGCAACCCTTAAGAACGGACTTAAATCGTGCTCCAATAGGGGCTGTATAAACGTAAGGATACAGAAAGCACCCGAATGGATAAATGCTGATTATGCAACAGTTGACGATAATAATGAAATCTCACTTTCTTTCACAATCGATAACTTATCCGAGACAGACCTTTTTTCCTTAGAGAGACGACAGGGATTTTCGGGATCATTTCAGCAAATCTCACTGATTAACAAACCTGAAGCCGATAATGTGACATTTACTGATAATACCGCCCGGAAAAATACTGTTTACTCTTACAGACTCGCAGCTATAAACTCATGCAATATTAATGTAGGGTACTCGAATATTGCCACTGTCATAATACTTGAAAATAAAACAGAAGGTGATGAATTATTGCTAAGATGGAACAGGTACAGGGAATGGAATGGAACCATTTCATCATATCACATTTTTATGGATACAGGAAGCGGATTTTCGGAAATAGCTGTTGCAGAGCCAGGCGATTCGATTTATTCAATCAGTATACCTGAAATTATGTACACCTTAAAGGAAGGCAAGGTTTGTTTTTATACCGAAGCTTACGAAACCGGCAATCCTTATGGGATACAGGCAGAATCCAGGTCAAACATAAGTTGTTTCATAATAAATGAGACTGTAACGGTGCCCAATGTCTTCACTCCCGACGGAGACTTGAAAAACGACCTTTTCAGACCGTTTCTTTCCTACACACCTGATGAATACAGGTTATTGATTACCGACAGGCAGGGAAAAGTCATTTTTGACACAAATGCATTTATGGATTCATGGGACGGAAGGGATAAGGCGGGAAACATGATAAATGAAGGAGTATATCTCTGGTTTATAAGTATTAAAACACCATCCGGCAAGAACATTTCACGCACGGGAACTGTTACTTTGATAAGGAGGTAAAGACAGTCGATTCATATGTTTAAACCTGCTTTTAAAATTTGTGCTAATAAAGCTATCTTTGCAGAACGCACAAGAACACAGTGAATATTTATGGGGAGCAAGGATATTTTTGATGAGGAAGATAATAAACGCATTCAGGCAGAATACGATTCACTGGTAAGCAATTTATTGCGCTGTAACAATCCCGGCGACAGGGAGCTTATAGAAAAAGCTTTCAGGATCGCGAACGAGGCCCACTGGAACATGCGCAGAAAATCGGGAGAACCTTATATCATTCACCCTATCTGTGTCGCTAAGATAGTCAACCAGGAGATCGGACTTGGAGCAAAATCAATAGCCACTGCCCTGCTTCATGATGTTGTTGAGGATACAGGCTATTCCCTCGATGATATAAGGAAGGAATTCGGACCTAAAATAGCTTCACTGATCGACGGACTGACAAAAATATCCGGTACCTACAACAAGGGTTCATCTTCTTCAATGCAGGCAGAGAATTTCAGGCGGATGCTCCTTACGATTTCCGATGACCTCAGAGTCATTCTCATAAAGATCGCCGACAGGCTTCATAACATGAGGACCCTTGAATCGATGCCCGAGAACAAGAAAATGAAGGTGGCCGGGGAAACGATATTTCTATATGCACCTCTTGCTAACAGGCTGGGATTATATGCAATAAAAAGTGAACTCGAGGATCTTAGTTTCAAATACCGTCAGCCTGTTTTTTACGAAGAAATTTTGTCGAAGCTGAAGCATGGGGAGAAAAAATATTATTCCCTCATAAATAAATTCAGCCTGCCAATTATAAACAAGCTTAAAGAATCGGGACTTGTTTTCGATATCAGTGGCCGGCCAAAATCCATTTTCTCCATCTGGAAGAAGATGCAGGCTAAAAATGTTCCTTTCGAAGAGATTTATGATGTTCTCGCGGTAAGGATAGTATTCGAACCTGTTCCTGGGATACCGGAAAAGACGACATGCTGGAATATTTATTCTGTAATCACTGATTCTTACCTTCCCAAACCTGACAGGCTTCGCGACTGGATAAGCCGTCCAAAACCAAACGGCTATGAAGCACTTCACGTAACTGTAATGGGCCCGGAAGGACACTGGGTTGAGGTTCAGATAAGAAGCAGGCGAATGGATGAAATCGCTGAAAGAGGATATGCCGCACACTACAAGTACAAGGGGGACAATATCCCTGAAACAGAGCTTGATAAATGGATTAAACAAATCCGGATGATGCTGGAAAATCCTCTTGAGGATCCAATCGAATTCCTTGATGAATTCAAGATGAACCTTTTCTCATCCGAGATCATGGTATTCACACCTAAAGGGACTCTGGTAAGCCTGCCCAAAGGCGCATCAGCCCTGGATTTAGCTTATGAGATACATACTGAAATAGGCAATAAGGCCATCGGCGCAAAAATAAACTATAAGCTTAATCCGATAAGTGCAATTCTGATGAGCGGCGACCAGGTTGAAATAATAACTTCAGATATAGCGAAACCCGAAAAAGAATGGCTGTCATTTGTCAGAACAACCAAAGCCAAGGAAGCCATCAAAAATGCACTCAAAACAGAATCCACAAACAGGATCCAGAAAGGAATGGAAATTCTGGAAACAAAGCTTGCAGAACTTGGTGTTTCCCCTAATACCGAGATCCTGAAAAAAATAATGCTCTCTTACGATGTACTCAATAAGGATGAACTCTATTCAGGAATTGAACTTGGTACTGTCAACCTCGACAATCTCAAAAAAATTGTACGCAAAAACCCATCAAAAAGTGTTATTAAATACTGGGAACTGAAACTTCTTGGCTCCCGGAAAGAAAAAAAAGATGAAGAGGAAACAAAAGATGGGAAAATAGATCCGTCTTCCCCTTTCCTTCTGAGGGAAAATGTTGAAAATGCGGAACAATCCTATGAAATAGCAAGATGCTGCAATCCAATCCCCGGAGACGAAGTAATTGGTTATCGTTCACCTGAAGGTTCAATAATAATTCACAAGCCCAAATGTCCGGTTGCAATCAGGATAATGTCTAATGAAGGTAACAGGATAATTGCGGTCAGGTGGGCCATTCATAAGCTTGTTTCATTTCTTGCAAGGATAAGTATGACCGGGGTCGACAGGATAGGGATGGTAAACGATATTACCAATATTATCTCTTCAGAGCTTAAGGTTAATATGACCAATATTAATATTAGTGTCAAAGACGGTATATTTGAAGGAACAATTGATCTTTATGTGCATCACACCCAAGACCTTAACAACCTGATCCTCAAAATATCAAATGTCAGGGGAATCGATACTATTAGAAGAGTCGAGGATTTCACAGATGAGGCTTAAATACCCCGGTCGTTGACCTTAAAGGTAAAAATCAATATATTTGCCATTATTTTTAATTAGACCAGATATGATTAACGATGATACCAGGTCGACGGTAAAACAGATATTCACAGAGTATCTTGGAAGAAAAGGGCACAGGAAAACACCTGAGAGGTATGCAATTCTCGACGAAATTTATTCCAGGAGCGGTCACTTTGATATTGAGTCGCTATATATATTCATGAAAAACAAGAATTACAGAGTAAGCAGGGCAACCCTATACAATACGATTGAACTGCTTCTTGACTGCAACCTTGTTGTGAAGCACCAGTTCGGGAAGAATATGGCTCAGTTTGAACGTGCCTATCAATGCGGTCAGCACGATCATCTTATTGATATAGAATCAGGTAAGGTTATTGAATTCTGTGATCCAAGAATACAGGAAATAATCCGTACTGCAAGCAGTCTGTATAACTTCGAACCACAATATCATTCCCTTTATATTTACGGTAATCTTAAAGATCCGGGCAGGAAATAGGATGCTTCAGAAAGCGAATCCTATTGCAAAGCCAACTCTGGTTTTGAATCCCTCGAATTTTGTAACATCAGCAGGATCTGAGCCTGATTTGATGTCGACACTTCCATCGGTATAATGACCACCGAAAAAGAGATCCATTATAAAACCTTTTTGCATGATCCACTGCCTTCCGAAGGCAACACCACCACCAAATGCCTTAAATGATCCCTGGTTCTGATTGTCATTTTCAGTATAATCAAACTTGTTATAACGCAGATATGGGGCCAGGTAAAATCCATCAATAGCATTTTTCCGGATATAGAACTTAAATTCCGGAGTTAAAATAAGCCCGCTGAATTTTGTTTCGTCAATTTTATAATTAAGATAACCAACACCCATCTGAGCTGACATGTTATCGCTTAGCTCCCTCTCATAAAATACGGATCCCGTACCAATTATAAGGGCAAGAGTATTTACTTTCAGAACGTTCTTCTCCGGAGCTGCCTCAATTTCGCTCTGGGCAAATAAGGATATGGAGAAGATAGCCAGAACAAAAAGAACGACCATTTTTTTCATGATGCAAATGTTTTTAAGCCAAATAATTACAACTATTATAAATAAAAGTTACGCATTGGTTCCGATTTTCTCCGGACCATTTCTTTTTCAACAATATTTTCTTAACGTTATTTTCAGCCGGATTATTTTGTAACTTGGAATCTGTTTTTTCTAAACCATAAAATATAAAATGAAGATTGATATATTGTTAGGCCTTCAATGGGGAGATGAGGGAAAAGGCAAGGTCGTTGATGCTTTGTGTCCAGCTTATGATGTTGTAGCCCGTTTCCAGGGCGGTCCGAATGCCGGGCATTCGCTGGAATTCAATAATGTAAAACATGTTTTGCATCTGATACCTTCCGGAATATTTCATCCGGGAAAACTTAATATAATAGGTAATGGATTAGTTATTGATCCGGCAGTTTTCAAATGTGAGATTGAAAATCTCGGACCATCGGTGGAAGAGCTTGCGGGGAGGCTCATCCTGTCAACAAAAGCCCATCTGATCCTTCCTACTCACAGGATACTGGATGCAGGATATGAGAAACATAAGGGGAATCTCAAGATTGGTTCAACGCTTAAAGGGATTGGTCCGGCATATACTGATAAATCAGGCAGGAACGGACTCAGAACAGGTGATATTCTTAATCCTGGTTTCAGGAATCTTTATGAGGAGCATAAGTCATTTCACCTGATGATACTCAGGAATTACAATTTTGAATATGATATAAAGAAGTATGAAGAAGGGTGGTTTGAAGGGATTGAGTTAATGAAGAAATTCAGAATAGAAAACACTGAATATTTGTTGAACAGGTTGTCTCTGCAGGGGAAAAAGATACTTGCAGAAGGAGCGCAGGGAACCATGCTGGATGTCGATTTTGGATCTTACCCTTTTGTTACATCTTCAAGTACCATAAGTGCAGGAGCCTGTACCGGGCTGGGCATATCGCCGGGGAATATTGGTGAAGTGTTCGGAATATTCAAGGCCTATTGTACCCGTGTTGGCAGCGGGCCCTTTCCTACAGAACTTAAGGATGATACAGGTGAGCTGATCAGAAAGAAAGGAAGTGAATTCGGAGCTACTACAGGTCGGCCAAGAAGGTGCGGATGGCTCGACCTCCCGGCGCTCAGATATGCCATAATGATAAATGGCGTTACTAAGCTATTCATGATGAAATCAGATATTCTGTCGGGGTTTAAAACAATCAGGGTATGTACCTCATATAAGATCGCAGGGGAAAATCAGGCTGAAATACCATTTGATAATAATGCTGATATTGAGCCTGTTTACTATGAGCTTGATGGATGGAGTGAAGATATTACTGGCATAAGGCAATTCTCCGACTTACCACAAAATCTCAGAAAATACATTGGATTTATTGAAGAACAAACAGGAATACCGGTAACCATTGTTTCGGTCGGTCCTGACCGCAATGCCACAATCTTCAGATGATTCTGCAGTTGTCCATTCAATAATGATAAGATAAAATGGCATTCCCTGATCTTCAATCAATGCAGGTGAAGATATGTTATACAAAATTTGTATATTGTCATATTATTAAATTAACTTAACCTATTAGTAATTTTAAAATCAAAAACATTTATCGGATGAAATCCCTGATACAGTTTTTCGAAGAAAGTGTTGAAAAGTACAGCAGTAATGTCTATCTGTGGGAAAAACCTCAGGATAAATATGAGGGTACAACCTATGAAGAAACACATAAACAGGTTTGCGAATTTGCAGCCGGACTTTTTTGTCTGGGAATCAGGAAAGGCGACCGGATAAGTCTTATCTCCGAAGGAAGGAACAGCTGGGTGATAGGAGAACTTGGGATCTTGTTTACAGGTGCTATTAACGTTCCTTTATCGGTCAAACTTACTCCGCCCGAGATTAAGTTTAGGATAAATCATTCGGAGTCAAAAATGATTCTGACTTCAAATATTCAGTCTCAGAAACTGAAACAGATAATAGATGAATGCAAGACAATTGAAAAGATCGTACATTTTGATACCCAGGAAGAATACTCTGATAAGGAAATACATTTCAATGAGGTAAGGAAAATCGGAAGGGAATGGCTTGAATCTGCGGAAAACAAGGCGAAATTCGAAGAAATAAAATCAGGAATAAAACCATCTGATTTTGCAAATATCTGTTATACATCCGGGACAACTGCCGATCCAAAAGGAATAATACTTACTCATGGAAATTATGTTACAAATGTTTATCAGTCGTACAGCCTGATGGATATTCCATCCTTTTACAAGACACTACTGATACTCCCATGGGATCATTCATTCGGTCATACCTGCGGAATTTATGCCTTCATGGGAAAGGGAGCAAGCATAGCATCCGTAAAAACAGGGAAGACGCCCATGGAAACCTTAAGGAATCTTCCGCGATGCCTGAGGGAAATAAGGCCCAATCTGCTCATGAGCGTTCCTGCAATTGCCAAAAACTTCAGGAAAAACATTGAAAAAGGTATTAAGGAGAAGGGAAAGATGACTGAAATGCTTTTCAATCATGCCCTTAAAATCTCCTATTCATATAATAAAGAAGGATGGAATAAGGGAAAAGGTTTACAGAAACTTAAAAAACCTCTTATCGATCTTTATGATAAGATTTTATTCAGCAAGATCCGCGAGAGCTTCGGCGGAGAGCTTGACTATTTTATTGGCGGCGGTGCGTTGCTGGATATTGAGCTCCAGAGGTTTTTCTACGCTCTCGGTATTCCAATGTACCAGGGATACGGCTTAAGCGAAGCCTCTCCCGTCATTTCATCAAACTCAACAGGGCGTCACAGATTGGGATCATCAGGCGTCCTTGTAAACAATATGGATCTTAAAATTTGTGATGATGACGGGAAGGAACTGCCTGTCGGTCAGAAGGGAGAAATAGTTATTAAGGGCGGAAATGTAATGTACGGATACTGGAAAAATGAAGCTGCAACCCGTGAAACAATAAAGGACGGATGGCTTTATACCGGAGATATGGGTTATATGACCGAAGATGGATTCCTCTATGTTCTGGGAAGATTCAAGAGCCTTCTGATTGCCGATGATGGTGAAAAATTCAGTCCTGAAGGAATTGAAGAGGCAATTTCAGAACAGTCGAAATATATTGAACAGTGCATGTTGTATAACAATCAGAAACCATATACAGTTGCTCTTATCGTTCCGAACCAGCATGCACTTAAAGGTTACCTTGAAGAAAAGAACCTTACCGCCGATTCAGATGAAGGAAGGAGGGCAATAACCACACTGCTTGAAAATGAGGTCAATGAATACCGCACAAACGGCAAATACGGTGATATGTTCCCGCAAAGATGGCTGCCGGTTGCAATCGGTATACTCGAGGAAGGATTCACAGAAGAAAACGGCCTTATGAACTCAACGATGAAGATCGTCAGAGGTAAAATAATGGACAAATACAAGGATCTTATAGACTATCTTTATACACCGGATGCGAAGGACGTCAGTAACGAGCGGAACCTTGAGGAGATCGAAAAGATGAAACTCGGTTAGAGCCGGTTCTTAAACGGAAGAAACGTCATAAAATCGGCATGATGGACAATATAAGCCTCAGTTGTCCTCTTCACCAGGTCGCCTTCATGAGCATGTGCCGCAATTATGTGGCATACTTCCGGTGGTAAACCGCATTCCTCAGCAAGTGAAACACCTGAAAAAGGATGCCGCAGATACTGACCATATCTTCCCTGAATTGCCTTTCCTTCTGAATCAAGTTCATATTCAAGGAGTTTACCAACATCGGCCAGAATGGCGCCTGAGATGAGGACATCCATATTCACCGGGAGATCTTTTCCGAAAAATTCATTCATCTTTTCGCCGCTGGCCTTTGCTATATGAACAACGCATCTTTTATGTTCCATGAAAGTAACCTTCAGATCCGGCCCGCAAAGGAGTGTAAAAGGGATCGTTTCCAGATCCTGAGGTTTAAGTGCGCTCTTTTTAAGAGCAATTTCCCATGTTAAGGCTGTCTTTTCCCTGAGCGATTCATCCTTTATCCATTCGAGTTCAGGCCAGAGTTTTCTTACTGCTTCGTTCATTAGATTGACTTTACCTAATTGATTTTCGAAATAATTTCATCTGTCATCTGTATTGTAGAAGCAGCTCCGTTCATCACAACATCAGGGCTACCCTGCATCTTCATCATATCATAGGTTCTGACTTTCCCTTCGAGAATAACCCCGGCAATAGCTTTCCTTATCTTCTGAGATTTTTCCTTCTCGTTGATATAATCGAGCATCATGCATGCTGATTCAATCATGGCTATTGGATTCACTATCGGAACCTCATAACCTGCATATTTTGGAGCCGAGCCGTGAGTTGGTTCAAAAACCGCAATGCCATCTTCAGAGAACTGAGCGCTGCAGGCAAACCCGAGCCCTCCTATAAGACCAGCGAAAGCATCCGAAGCGATATCTCCAAACATATTTCCGGCCACAATAACTCCATAGTCCTCCGGATTTTTCGTGAGCCACATCATCTGCGCATCGATGTTTGTGTTTAAAAGCTTTATGGATGGATATCTGGTTTTCTGGATCTCCCTGGCAAGCTTCCACATCAGACCTGAAGTTTCCCGTATTACATTCGGCTTTTCACAGACAGTAACTGATGAGTAATTATTGGCTCTTGCGTGCTCAAATGCTGCAAGAAGAATCCGTTCAGTAGCTTTGCGCGTGAATATCCTTGTAGATATAGATAATTCTTCCACAGGGACTTTTCCAAAGTTCTCCCTGAATTTTGGATGTGTCATGAATGCCGTGTAAACATTTTCAGGAGGATTTGTCCATTCAACACCAGAGTAAAGACATTCTGTATTCTGTCTGAAGATAACAACGTCAACGACAGGTTCTTCGATAGCGCCTCCCCTTCCCCTCCTTATAAAATTCAGAGGATTACCCCTATATGACCTGCATGGTCGCACACATATATCAAGGTTGAATTTTTGCCTTAATCCGACAATAGGGCTAGAATATACATAGCCTTTGCCCTGCAATTCAGGGGCAAGTTCAGCCTTGGCCTCTTCATTTGGTTTGGAGGTAATTGCTCCGAACAAAGCTATTTTGTATTGGCTGATAAGGTCGAGAGTCCTCTGCGGCAACGGATTTCCCTCCCTGCACCAGAACTCCCATCCAATATCTCCGAAAACATAGTCGGCTTCGAAGCCCGAAACATGAAGCACCCTGAGGGCCTGTTCAAGCACTATTCTACCTATCCCGTCGCCTGGCAATGCAACTATTGTACGTCGTGCCATAAAATACTATTTTGGTAAACTATAGATTTCTCTTTAGTAAAATTAACAAATTTTAATAATTAAGATTGCCAATATTTAGCATATAGGTCTTATCGAATATCATAAAATCACTAATTTCGAGTTTTATAAGATCAATTCTGCAAGCATGGGCATTTTAGCTGAACTGAATCCGGAACCTATCTGGATTTTTTTTGAAGAGATTTGTAAGATACCTCGGTTAAGCAAGAACGAAGGAAAAATAAGAAGTTATCTCCTGAAATTTGCATCAGACCATAATCTTGAATCGAAGGAAGACAAAGCCGGGAACATTGTGATAATCAGGCCACCATCGCCCGGATTCGAAACCAAAAAAACAGTTGTACTTCAGAGCCATATGGATATGGTTGGAGAAAAAGATTCTGATAACCCTCATAACTGGGATACAGATGCCATAATTCCGTATATCGATGGTGAATGGGTTAAGGCAAAAGGGACTACGCTGGGTGCAGACGACGGTATTGGACTGGCATCCCAGCTTGCAATACTTACAGATCCTAACCTAAATACAGGAAAAATCGAATGTCTTTTCACAACCGACGAAGAATCGGGCATGACAGGTGCTTTCAATATCAAACCTGATTTCATTGAGGGAAGAACTTTAATAAATCTTGATTCTGAGGATGAGGGAATTCTTTTCATTGGTTGTGCTGGCGGAATAGATACTGTCGGAGAAATGCGATTCGGGAACACTCCCGTACCACCAGGGATGACCGGATACAGAATTTCAATAACGGGACTTCATGGCGGCCACTCCGGGGATGAAATACATAAAGGTTACGGAAATTCGGTTAAGCTGATGAACCGAATTTTAAGGAACCTTGCAGAGCAGTTTGAAATAGGACTTAGCAGGTTTGACGGCGGTAATCTAAGAAATGCAATACCCCGCGAAGCATTTGCCGAAATAACTGTTAATAAATTAACAAACGGCGATGTTGAGAAATTCGTCATGGAACTGCAGCCAGTTTTCCATAATGAATTCGGAGATCTGGAAAAAAACCTGAAGATCAGCACAAAAGAGATAAAACCTGCTGAAACGGTACTCGATACAAGGAGCAGGAACAAACTGATCAAGCTTCTCTCGTGCTGTCCACATGGTGTTATTTCCTGGTCGAAAGACATGGAAGATCTTGTTGAAACATCAACAAATCTGGCTTCGGTGAACTTCACCGGAAATCAGACTGTAAGAATAATAACAACGCAAAGAAGCTCAGTAGAATCATCAAAATACGATGCCGCCCGAATGGTTGAGGGTTGTATGAAACTCGCAAATGCAAAGGTCGAACACTCGAGTGGTTATCCTGGCTGGAAACCTAATCTGAAGTCGGAGATACTGGGGATCACCCGTAAATCATATAATAACCTGTTTGGAAAGTATCCTCAGGTAAGGGCAATCCATGCAGGCCTGGAATGTGGTTTATTCTATGAAAAGTTCAAGGGCATCGATATGATATCATTCGGACCATCAATAAGGGGAGCACACACTCCTGAAGAAAAAATTGAAATAAAGACAGTCGGGATGTTCTGGGACCTTCTTATTGATGTTATAAAACACATTCCCGATGGGAATGTCTGATTTCAGGGTTTAAGTTCAGGCTTTCAATCGTAGGCAAAAAACTCATCTTTACCGGCTCCACACACCGGACATTTGTAGTCGGAAGGCAGTTTTTCGAACGGTACGCCCGGTTCAATACCCGAGGCCTGATCACCTTCAGCAGGATCATATATAAATCCGCACACTTCGCATTTATATCTTTCCATTCAGATTAAATTATAGCTTGATTTTTCTCACAACATCTATTATTGTACCATCTACCCATTTAATAGCAGCAACAATTTTATCATCCTTTACAGGTTTTTCAGGCTTTCCGCAAATCCTCTCAGCCTCATCCTTAAGTTCCTTTATCGTTCTGAGTGGAAGGCCGCTGTTCCTTACTCTTTCATGAAGATCCGTCCGCTTAGGATTAATTGCAATTCCCCTTTCAGTTATTATAACATCAATAAGTTCACCGGGGCCGCATAAGGTTGTTACTTCATCAACTATAACAGGTATTCTGTCACGGAAAAGAGGCAAAGGGAGTATAACATTCCTTGCATGAAGGCAGTTCTGCCATCCACCGATGCCATGTAAAAGGTAACCGTCCGAATGAGTCACAACATTCCCATTGAAATTAAGGTCGACTTCGGTTGCTCCAAGTATCATTATATCCATCATGCTTGTCAGGTTGCCTTTTGAATGGTAGTTATAGGCATTAAAAACAGAATACGGAATATGATTTGGGTTCCTGCTGACCGACAATACTGCATCAAGATCAAAAGCCTGTGCATCAAGTATATAACCCATCTGTCCCTGTTCCAGCATGTCAACCATGTATAAGGTGCTTCCCCCAAATCCAAATTTTGCTTTCCAGCCTTTCGATTTAAGGATCTCATGCAGGAAAACGGCAATGGCAAGAGATGTTCCGCCGGCTCCGGCCTGCATTGTAACACCATCTCTAAGTATCCCTGATTTCTCCAGGAATGATGCAGTCATCTCCGCAATAAGAAGTCTGTCGGGACTTTTTGTAATTTGTGTTGTCCCCGAGACGATTTTTTCGGGTACTCCTATCCTGTCAACAACTACAACATAATCGACATAGTTTCCTTCAATTTCAGCAGGAAGGCACGGAAGATCCACCAGATTATCAGTAACCACAATAACCTTGTCAGCATATATTGAATCGGCTTTTGCATATCCAAGAACACCGCATGCTGATTTTCCGCCTGTACCGCTTGCATTTCCGTATGAATCTGCAGAGGGCGCTACTAGAACCGCTATATCAATTTTAACCTCACCATCCTGTATTGCCTGCACGCGGCCCCCATGGGAACGCAGTACGGCAGTACCTTTCATTTTGCCTTCCGATACAAATTTCCCGAGGGGACCATTCATGCTCCCCTCTATCCTGTTTATAGTGCCGTCTTCAAGATATTTGATGACAGGATCATTACATGGGAAGGATGCCGAAGGAAACCAAACGAGGTCCTTTACTCCCATCACCGAGGCTAATTCGAAGATCCTGTTGCTAATAAGATCGCCATCTCTTAGGTGATGATGAGTTGAAATAGTCATACCATCACGGATGCCACACCTGAGAAGAGCTTCTTCGAGGGTTGGGACCACTTTGTTGCCATCATCCGGAAAATCAGAGCACGAAGAAATAGGCGGCCCGTATTTATTACCCCCGGGTTTATATTTACCAACACCCATGAAAGGGATTACAGGCTTTCCGTTTATTTCCAGAGGTACCTCTCTGCCTGCAGCATTTATTACAGTCGGGATTGCCATTTTGCCTCCTAATTGATTATTTATTCAGTTTTATTTGGAACACTATTCTTCCAGTCGTCAGGCAAAAGGCCAAGACGAATTGCCAGATCAACAATTCTTTGTGCTCTGACAACCACAGGTTGGTCTATCATTTTTGTGCCAAGAGCCACCACACCGAGTCCATTGATTCTTGCCTGATCATAAGCCATAACAATTTTTAAGGATTTTTCAATTTCTTCAGGCTGAGGAGCAAATCCCTGTCTGACAACGGGCACCTGGCGCGGATGTATGCATCCCATACCTTCAAATCCCAGTGCCTTTGATGAGAGGACATTCATACGCAGAGCCTCCATGTCGCTGACATCAGAAAATACAGAATCGATGGGCTGAATTCCTGCTGCTTTGGCGGCATTTACGATCCGTGTCCTGGCATATTGAGTTTCCATTCCTCCTTTTGTCCTCGCAACGCCGAGATCTGCAGTAAGGTCTTCAAGTCCGATTGCCATTGCTACAATCAGATCTGAAGATCTGGCAATATCGTACGACATTTCAACACCAGCTGCCGATTCAATGATTGGCATAAGGAATATATCTCCATCGAGCCTATGAATATGCTTAAGCTCATTTATTTTTGCCTCAATACTTTTTACCTCTTCTACACTTTCGCATTTTGGAATAAGGATGAGATTTACATAATGCGGCACAACAAATTCCAGATCCTTTAACCCCCTTTCTCCCTGGTTTATACGCACCATTCTTTCAGCTCCGTAAAAGTTTATCTGCCTGAGGGCATTTCTTATTAGTATCCGCGCTTCATCTTTTTTCTCAGGTGCAACAGAATCCTCAATGTCGAGTATGATTCCATCTGCAGAATGTAACCCGGCATTTATCATCATACTCGGAGTGTTACCCGGAATATAAAGCCTCGAAAACCTGAACCTGTCGCGTTTTGAAGGCAACTTGTTTTCTTTATAAATTTCTGGAAGAAATTCAGTATCAGTATCAACAAGCTGTTTTATTACTGCTTCCAGACGTGCCGATATCACAAAAGGGAGAGCTCCGGTATCATTGATCTTAAGGACAGCGTTTGTGATTCCAAAAAAGCTGAGTATCTCACGACACTGGTTTATTATTGATTCGCCATACAGCACCTGAACTTTTGATTTCAGTTCGATCACAATACCACCTTCATCTTTCAGTTCCAGTTCCATCTGGCAGTCAGACCTTACCTTTGGTCCGGAATTTCCCGAGATAGCAATATTGTTATACATAATTCAGATAGTTAGTCCATTTCCATGATAACCTCGTCCTGCAATACCGATTGTCCTTCCGCAATTCTTATTCCTGAAATCACCCCGGCTCTCTCAGCTTTTATCTCATTCTCCATTTTCATCGCTTCAAGGCTGAAGAGGCGTTGATTTTTCTCAACCGTTTCTCCGGGTTTAACGAATATTTTTACAATAATCCCGGGAAGAGGTGATTTTATTTCAGTTTTTGGTCCGCCCGATTTCCGTTCAATTTCCTTCTCCGGTTCCTTAACTGTTGACCTGACTACAATAGGAGTCTTTTCAGGCTTTATATCTCTCTCTATTTCAACAACATAATCTTCATTGTTGACTTTTATCCTGGCTGTATTGCCATTCAGGGAAAGAACACTTACATCGTATTTCTTACCGGCAATTGAAAATTTAAAATTCTTCATTTGATGTGTTCTTTATCGCAGATTTCTCATACTGTACAGTTTTGAACTCCATGGTGAATAGGTTTTCGATACCCTCTTGACAGTTATTATATCACTTTCCTCATCATGCATCTCATTAAAATAAAAATAGAGTGCAGCGGCAATTGCAGCCTTATCGGCATTATCCTCAGCAATATTTTTATTTTCCGGCAGTTCAGTCGGGATTTTGTTTTCTTCCCTGGTTATAGCAAGATATTTTGAGACCCATGGTCTTATCACCCTGACCGTAAAGTAAATTATGATTACAGCAAGGAGAATAATGTTCAGCCAGATCAGAAAGACAACAAATTTCTCATCAATAAAATTCAATGTATTATTTAGCAATTGTAAATGATGCATATCATATTGTTTTACAGAGGTATGTTTGCATGCTTTTTCATTGGTCCGGGGTCCTTCTTTGTTGCAAGAGTCCGAAGGCCTCTTATTATTCTGAACCTGGTATTTCTGGGCTCAATTACATCATCTATAAAACCATATTTTGCTGCTTCATATGGATTTGCAAACTTTGTTTTGTATTCTGCTTCCTTTTCAGCGAAGTATCTTGCCTTTCTTTCAGGATCACCCATTTCGGCAAGTGTTTTTCCCTCGAGTATCTCAATTGCACCCGAAGGACCCATAACGGCAATCTCAGCTGATGGCCAGGCATAGTTAAGATCGCCTCTGAGTTGTTTTGATGACATAACGCAATGAGCTCCTCCGTAAGATTTTCTGAGGGTTACAGTCACTTTTGGAACGGTGGCTTCGCCATATGCAAACATAAGCTTCGCACCATGGATTATAATACCTCCGTATTCCTGTCCGCTTCCCGGCAGAAATCCAGGCACATCGACGAGAGTGATTATTGGTATATTGAAAGCATCACAAAACCTTACGAACCTCGCAGCTTTGCGTGAAGCATCAATATCCAGAACGCCTGCCAGGAAGTTTGGTTGGTTTGCTACTATACCAACCGGCATTCCTCCCATCTTTGCAAATCCGACAACCACATTTCGGGCATATCCGGCATGAATTTCGAGAAACTCACTGTGATCAACTATCTTGAAGATTATGTCTTTTACATTGTATGGTTGATTGGGATTTTCAGGTATTAAACTGTTCAGTTCATCATCCTTGCGGTCGATGGGATCGTCGCATTCAGAAAGGGGAGGTTCCTCAAGATTGTTCTGGGGAAGATAGCTTAAAAGCTTACGTATGAGGAGCAATCCCTGTTCTTCTTCTTCGACAACGAAATGAGCAACTCCCGATTTGGTAGCATGGACAGTTGATCCGCCAAGATTTTCGGTTGAGATGTCCTCGCCTGTAACAGTTTTTGTGACTTTAGGACCTGTAACGAACATATAGCTGCTTTTCTCGCTCATAACAATGAAATCGGTAAGAGCAGGGCTATATACTGCACCGCCAGCACAGGGTCCGAAAACAGCTGATATCTGAGGTATTACGCCGGAAGCAAGAATGTTTCGTTCAAAAATTTCAGCATAACCTGCAAGGCTTCTTACACCCTCCTGTATCCTTGCTCCTCCACTGTCGTTTATACCTATAACAGGTGCACCTACTTTCATTGCATGGTCCATTATCTTGCAGATCTTCTCTGCAAATGACTCCGAAAGTGATCCCCCAAAGATTGTAAAATCCTGTGCAAATACATAGACTACCCTGCCGTCGATGGTACCCTGTCCGGTCACCACGCCATCGGTAAGGAATTTCTTGTTACCCATGCCAAAGTCTTCCGTACGGTGGGTTACAAACATGTCGTATTCCTCAAAGCTGCCTTCATCAAGAAGGATATTGATTCTTTCACGCGCCGTAAGTCTTCCTTTGGAATGTTGCTCATCAATTTTATGCTGCCCTCCACCCAAACGGGCTTTTTCCCGGAGTTCTATCAACTGCCTTACCTTCTCCTGACTATCCATCTGAATATTTATATCATTTTGTTTTATGTTCACACAGTTCTATAAGAACGCCGGCTGTGGATCCCGGATGCAAAAATGCAATGTCAAGTCCTTCTGCTCCCTTTCGGGGGTTTGAATCAATGAGCCTTATACCATTATTTTCCACATGCTTCAGACCTTCTTCCAGACCTGTTACAGCAAATGCAATATGGTGTATCCCCTCCCCTTTCTTTGCTATAAACTTTGCAATTGGGCTATCTGGCGAAGTAGCTTCAAGCAATTCAATTTTTGTCTGCCCTACCATAAAGAAGGCTGTTCTTACTTTTTGATCTGTCACCTCTTCAACGTTATAGCATTTCAGTCCAAAAACATTTTCATACATCTCCACAGATCGGGCAAGATCTGAAACAGCGATCCCAATATGTTCAATATGTGATGGTTTCATGTAGTATTAAATTTAAGATAAAAGTATTATTTAAGCAAAATTAACTGCTTATAAATACCTCATGCAGATAAAAATCATGTTTCCCTGATTTTTTATCAGGACCGGAATATTTTCAGAACGGAAATTCCACAGGAGTAGTGATCTCTGATTCCACGTTGACAGGTTTTTTTGCCGCCTGGTGGACAGGATTACCATCAATAAAAATTGCCTTGTAAGGAGTCACCGGGCAGGCGAACTCACAATGTCCGCATCCGATGCAGATCTCCTGGTTAGTCTCAGGAATAACAAGGTTCCCCTCGTAAGGTATCATGTAAACAGCCTTTGTAGGACATGCCTCAGAACAGGCTCCGCAGGCTGTCTTTTCAGTTTTGACAATGCAATTGTCCTTAATGAAATTTACTTTCCCGATCTGTGTAAGCTTCTTAGCGTCAAGCATCAGGGGTTTCAGGGCTCCTGTCGGACAGATATCGGTGCATACAGTACAGTTATATGTGCAGAAACTCTTGTGATAATCCATTACAGGCTGCATAAAACCTGCCAGTCCATACTGACCTGTTGCAGGTTGAAGCACTTTATTGGGACATGCTGTGATGCATAATGAACATGCAGTACAATTCCTTGTAAAGAATTCTATTGAGCCGGCGCCGGGTGGACAAACAGGAGATGTTCTTGGTTCCTTCACAGTCGACTCCTTTTTTGGTACAGGAACTGTCTTTTCCTGAGCTCTGGCATATGCTGATATGCCCAGAAGCATCAGAAGTGACCCCTTTATGAACTTTCTCTTACCTTCATCAGCTTTCATTTCCTCATTTATCTTGCTTTTGGTTCCCAAAAGACTGTACGAAAGCGCTTTTTCAGGGCAAATGTCAATGCAGTTGAAACAATCCACACAGCGGCTTACATCAATATCATAATTCAGAAAGTCGATACATGATGATTTGCACCTCACTGCACATCTTCCGCATTTTGTGCATTTGCTTTCATTGAATTTGACACGGAACAAGGATATTTTTGAAATAAGACCCAACAGGGTGCCCACCGGGCATATCATATTGCAATAAAGACGGCCCATTATGAAGGAAAGAATTCCTCCAAGAAGGGTAAAAACTACTGGCACGATATAAGCTATCAGCTTAAATCCTTTAATATCAACATGACTGAGGGTATATATATCAAACCTGCCAAGGATATGTGTCAGAAAATTGTTTATAACAAGGATTACCGGTTTTCCAAGATAAGTCATAAAACGTCCGAAAATGCTGTAAGGATCAAGAACAATAAGAATATATACTCCTGAGAAGATAGCTATTCCCAGCGTTAAGGCAAGTATCGAATACCTGATTATCGTGTGCGGACGTCTGAAACCGTATCTTCTGAACTTTTTCTTTATTTTTCCTCCGATCCTGCTGTTAAGATCCTGGCCAATGCCCAGCGGGCAAAGGAATGAACAATATGTTCGTCCGGAGAGCAATGTAAGAAGTATTGTCACCATAAAACCTCCGGCTGCCATGGTTTTAATGTCAATATATTTTATTGCTGAAGGAACAAACTGAAGGAACAGCAGATAATTCATGAATTTTTCAGGAACCAGCGATCTGAAGTCCAGGAAAACGGCCAGAAAACAAATGAAGATTATTGCAGAAAAAGCAATCCGGAATTTCCTCAGGAAAGAAGATGTCATTATAAATTACATTTTGATACGCCTGATATTCATATTGTCAAGATTCATATTGCCAATACCCATTTTATGAGCGATCGGAATATAGTCTATCCTTTGAGGATCGACACCAAGCATCTTTGCAGCTGCAGTATCGCCTGCCACCCAGTCGGTGGTCAGAATCTGCGATTTCATCTGTACAACATCTTCCTTTGATACTCCCTGCGGTCCGTGTTTGACCATCACATTATAACAATCGATCACATTAAGTGCTGGTTTTCTTTCAAACAATGCATAATCGGCTATGCACTGATGCAGATTATTGGAATGCCAGTACCCTCTGTCCCATACAATACCCATAGTATTTTTAAGACAGGCGGTCATTCTGGTTGAATTGTGATCTTTAAGGACAGGGACATTTATGAAAACATCAGTATCAAGAAGTATCTCATGCACTTTCGCGCTTTTCAGCTTTACACCTCCTGGTATGCTGACCTGTTGATAGTAATTCTCACTGTTACCGGGGACCACCTTTGCTCCTGCAGCTTTTGCCGCTTTTTCAATACCCGAGTTTTTATAGGTATTGACCCAGTTATCGCATGTATGATCGAAGACATATACTTCTTTTGCACCGGCTTTGAAGCAATGTTCAACTATTCTTTTGACCAGCAAAGGATTAGTGTTAGCGGCAAGATCAGGAACCACATCCCATCCGATATTTGGTTTTACAAGCACTTTCTGTCCTTTTTTGACAAAGGTTTCCATCCCGCCAAGTTCCTGAATGGCAAGATCAAACATAGCATCAGGATTCCCGCCCATTACAGCAACCATATCGTATTTCGCAGCGGCTGGGCCAGCAGCCCATAACCTGTCATAACCGCCCAGGCTCAAAGCCGCACCTGCTGCAATCCCGGCTCCGAATGAAGACCTGAAAAATTCTCTTCTCTTCATGATTAATCTGTTTGTTATGTCAAAATTTTAATGCAAAAAGCCCCGAAAATTACTACTTTTTTTTCACAATAACACCAGGTATGTAAATTCAAAACCACTATCAGCAATTGTTTTAATCTCATATTAATTTACTTATTCTAACTTTACAGCCTTTGGGGTGTTGTTATTATAATACAAAGTTTTATGAAAGTACTATGTTATGACTGTTTCTCGGGTATAAGCGGAGATATGAATCTGGGTGCCATGCTGGACCTGGGAATTGATGAATCCTATCTGAAAAGTGAACTTGAAAAAATGAATCTGAAAGGATGGGAACTTTTAGTTGAGAAGACGCAGAGACACGGGATCTCAGGTACGAAAGTAACTGTCAGACAGACTGCACATGAACATGCCCATCGTCATCTTTCAGATATTGAACAAATAATTAAAGGATCCTCCTTATCAGATTATGTAAAGGAACTTAGTATGAGAGTCTTCAGGAAGATTGCTGTCGCCGAAGCCAAAGTGCATGGCATTCCTGTCGAAGAGGTCCATTTTCATGAAGTCGGGGCAATTGATTCAATAATCGATATAACTGGTGCTGCAATCTGTTTTGCAGCATTGAGACCCGAGGCAGTATTTGTTTCAGAAATTGAACTTGGAAGCGGATTCGTAAAATGTGATCATGGCAAACTCCCCGTTCCTGCACCAGCAACCGCAGAAATTGTAAAGGATCTGCCAGTGAAAACAGGTGGTGTCGGATTTGAAGCCACTACCCCTACCGGTGCAGCAATATTATCAGTCCTTGGAACAGAATTCGGATCAGCACAGGTTGTAAAAATAGCCAGGACCGGATATGGCGTCGGACATAAAGATAATCCTGATTTGCCTAATCTGCTAAGGGTATCGCTGGGTGAGACTGTAGCAAAAGCTGTTTCAGGCCATAAAGCCCTTCTCATCGAATCGAATATTGACGACATGAATCCGGAGTTCTATGATTATATCTCCGAACGACTTTTTAAGGCAGGAGCTTCTGATGTATATTTTTCTCAGATAATAATGAAAAAGGGAAGACCTGGTGTGGTACTGAAGGTTATCTGTGAAACAGGCCTTGAAGATGTTATGAAGGAGATAATATTCAAAGAATCCACAACGCTGGGTATAAGGATATTTGAATTCAGAAAGGAAACACTTGCCAGGGAATTTGATAAGATTAGCACCGACTACGGTGAGGTCACGATAAAAAAATCATTTTACGAAAATGTTCCTGTTTCGGCAAAACCTGAATATGAAGATTGTAAAAGGATTGCTGCCGAAAAGGGAATTCCGGTAAAGGAAATCTATAATCATGTTATGGCTCTGCTTTCACTTAAAAAGGACCAGGTATGACAGAAAATAAAAGAGACATACTCGATAACACTCTGAAAGAGATGAAATCGTTCGTTGTGGCCTTTTCGGGAGGAGTCGACAGTTCCTTCCTGCTCTACAGGGCAAACGCAATCAAAAATCTGGATTTCATAGGAGTTACTATAAAGACCCCTTATATTCCCGCCTCGGAAATTGAAGAAGCCACAGAATTTGCAAGGACTTACGGTATCAAACACCGCGTACTTGACCTTACATTCCCTGAATCTGTCAGAAATAATCCACAGGACAGATGTTATATCTGCAAAAGGACTCTTTTCAGTGAGCTAGTTACTTTTGCACGTAAAAATGGCTACAGGTATGTTGCTGAAGGAACAAATGCCGATGACACCGGTACATACCGTCCGGGATTAAGGGCATTGAAGGAACTTGACATTAAGAGTCCTCTTCTTGAGGCAGGTTTGACTAAGAAGGAAATCAGAGAATTTCTTCATCACGATAGCCTTTCTATCTGGGATAAACCTGCAATGGCATGCCTTCTCACGAGGATACCCTATAATACGAATGTGAATGAAGACGCACTGAGAATGATAGAAAAGGCTGAAATCTTTCTTTTCGGAATGGGATATCCGGGGACCAGGGTAAGGATCCATGGTGATCTGGCCAGAATTGAATGCCTTCCCGGGTATTTTGAAAAGATAATCCAGAGTCCTGAAAAAGAACATATTATCAATAGCCTGAAAAAAATCGGATTCAGATATGTATCTTTGGATCTTGAAGGTTACAGATCAGGAAGTTCAGATCCGGAAATCACTCATTTATGACAAAGAAAGAAATTGAAAACCTGCTCACTGATGTAAGTAGCGGAAAAATGGAAGTAAAGGAAGCTCTTGAAATCCTTCAGAACTTCCCGTACACCGATCTTGGCTATGCAAAAATTGATCATCACAGGGAAATGCGGACAGGATATCCCGAAATCGTCTATTGTGCAGGCAAAACTCCGGAGCAGGTAGCCGGGATCTTCAGAATAATGATTAATAGGGAAAACAATGTTATCGGGACCAGGGCGGACTCAAAGGCTTATGAGCTTGTGAAATCAGAGATTCCTGAGGCAGTTTATCATCCGGTTGCAAGGATAATCAGTGTTCAGAAAAAAAAGCGTCCTGTTGCGTCAGGGAAAATAGCAGTCATCACCGCCGGTACCTCTGATATGCCTGTTGCCGAAGAAGCAGCTGTGACAGCCGAGCTCCTTGGAAATGATGTGCTCAGGATTTATGATGCCGGAGTAGCAGGCATTCACCGACTGGTTGACAAACTGCCTGAAATAAAAAAATGCAGGGTAATAATTGTAATTGCAGGAATGGAGGGTGCGCTGGCAAGCGTTGTCGGCGGACTTGTCGATAAACCTGTGATTGCAGTACCCACAAGTGTCGGATACGGTGCAAATTTCGGAGGCATCTCAGCCTTACTTGCAATGCTTACAAGCTGTTCAGCCGGCGTCACTGTCGTAAATATCGACAATGGCTTCGGAGCCGGATTTTCAGCAAGCATGATAAACCAGATGAAATGATATTTTCCTTATGCCGGGAGAAATTCTACTTTCAACAGCATATTTCCCGCCTGCCGGATATTTTGCACTGATAAAGAATTCTGACAGGATAATAATAGAACAGGAGGAGAACTACCCCCGGCAGACTTACAGAAACAGATGCAGGATACTTGCATCGGGAGGAATAATGGATCTTTCAGTCCCGGTAACAAAGGAAGGCAGAACAAAAATACATACCCGCGATGTCAAGATTGATTATTCAAAAAGATGGCAACAGGTTCATCTGAGAGCTTTAATCTCCGCATACAACAGGTCACCATATTTCCAGTACTATTTTGAATACTTTGAACCTATCTTGCTGAAAAACCACAGGTATTTGCTGGATCTGAACAATGAGCTTTTGCTTAAATGTATGGAGATCGTTAACATTAAAAAGATTGTATCTCTTACCGCATCCTTTGTCCCTGTGTCGGATGCCGAAAATGATTACAGGTACAGAATAAGGCCGGGGACAGAACCATTGATCCCGGCAAAACAATATATACAGGTTTTTGGAAATAACTCTTTTGTCCCCGGCCTGAGCATTCTTGACCTGATTTTCAACACTGGTCCTGAAGCTTCTGATTATTTATGATCTGCAGATGGTCTAATATCCGAACTTATAACCCATCGTAAATGTAAAGATGTTCCTGTTGCTGGTAAGCCCTGCAACAGCAGCATTTGAAACAATCGGATCAAAAACTATATATTGCTGGTTGCTCTTAAGGTTTGTAAAGCCAAAATCGAGATTAATATTCTGTTCCCTGAAACCAATTCCGAAAGAGATTGTCCGGTGATCCATATTATCATTTATTTCTCCTGTTTCGAAGGCCTTGCCATAATATCCATAGCCTCCCCTAAAGTAAAATTTGTCAAGCCTGTATTCTGCTCCCGCACGTATATTGCTGGCTGGTTTCAGCATATTCTTAATTTCCCGGTTTTTATCACTGTAGTCGTAGTTATCGCCTGTTTCCGAAAATTTTGCAGTACTGTAATCTACAAACTCATAGTCGAGGCTGAGAATAGCAGATTTCTTGAACTGGTATGCAAATCCTGCAAGTGCCCTGAACGGAGTCGACAGGGCATAGTTATAGCGCATCGGATCATTATTATATTCATAATGGCTGTTATCCGTAAAATTGGAGCTAACATTATCATAATAATATTCATCTATCTTAAAATAAATTGGAGAATGAAGAGCAAAGCCTATTCTTATATCTTCTGTAGGTTTAATTATTGTTCCTATTTTGAAAGACACACCTGTACCGGTATTTTCGAAATGTTCAGTGTAGGTGAAGTTTTTAAACCCCGAGTCCAGGTAATAATCTGCTTCCTCAAGATGCTCGAAATGACCGGTGTACCTGATCCTGTTTATTCCAACCGTTGCACCAAAGAATATTTTGTTTGAATAGTTCCCCCCAATAGAAATTGCATGTTCTCCTGTATATCCTTCATTGTCTATAAAGCGTCTCACATTCTGCCCATAGTCTGATGAAAGATTATCTCCGTAAAAGTTATAGACTGTTCCGTAAGCAACCTGGCCGCTTCCGGTTATTGTATCAATAAGCCATGCATCATAGGCTATACCGGCTGCTCCGCCGAGGTCGGTATACCTGGTTCCGTAGCTTGAATTTGCCCAGTAATCAGCAAGAGATCCCGCCGGGCTTTTGCCTTCAATGCGGACTGCTGAATTGAGGTTGTTAGTCTTGTTGAAAGAATAGCCTACATTCAGGCTCAGAAGTCCTGTAGTCCCGCTGTTGGATATCAGATTACTAACAATACCGGCCTGTCCGATATTGAAATTATAAAGGTAGTCTTTATTGATTCCGTGAAACGACGCACTTGTATTGTTATGGAGCAGTTGTGGTGAGAATGATAATTCTGACGATCTCATAACTCCTATTCCTGCCGGGTTCTGGCTGAATGTCGACATATCACCGCCAAGGGCTGTAAAAGCGCCACCCATCGACATAAAACGTGCCGTACCCATATAGAAGGTCTGTGAATATCTGAGGGCATCATCAACATTCTGGGCAACCAATCCCTGGATTGTCAGGGAAATAAACAGTATTATGATAGCTGATCTTTTCATTGATTTTTTAATTTTTATTTAAAAGCGTACCTGCACTCTTATCAGAATGAACCTTAATCAATAATAATATTTCATGTAAAACTAGTGTCTTCTGCCTCCTGAAGAGGAACCTGAGGAACTTGATGAACTCCTTGATGATGAGCCGGAGGATGAACCCGAGGAGAATGACCCGCTGCTTCGTGATACAGAACCAGATGATCCGCTGCTGAATGAAGATCTGCTACCTGAGCTGTAGGAAGGAGAAGAGATCGAACTTGAGCTTCTTCTGGAAGGCACGGTATAATTGCTGGCCGGACTGCTGTAGGACGAGCCTGATCTGCTCTGTGACGGTGCATATGATGAAGAATTGCTCCTTCCGGTACTCTGGCTGCCAGAACTGCTCCTCTGGATTGTCTGTGGCCTGCTTGTCCCTGTATTACTGTTTACCCTGCTATTGTTATACTGATTCACATTTGAATTAACCCTTGTATTATTGTACGAAGGCCTTGTGCTCATCTTGGGATCGGTATAGCTGGGAGTATAAGTCCTGTTTACAGAATTATATTCAGGACGCTGGGTTGCTGCCTCACGCCTCGACTGTGTAGTTGACATATTCTGGCTGCCTGTTCGGCTAACACTCTGGGTAGGTGTTCTTTCTGAGGAAATAACCTGCTGTGATCCTGACTGTGTGGTGGATACCCTCCTTGAGCCGGCAACAGTACCCTGTGAAGCTGAACCAGTTGCAATATCGGTGCTTCTGCGTGAAACTGTTCCTGCAGGACTTCCAGTGCTGCTGCCTCCGCCGTTCCATCTTGTAGAAAGGGTGCTGGGCCGCTCTCTTCTGCCATATGTGGTCCCGTCGTTGTAGCCGTAATCATTATGATAGCCGTAATATGGATAGTATCCATAATATCTGTTGAACATTCCTCCAAAGTAATAGTTGTTATAGAATCCGCCGAATCCGTAATAATACGGTCTGTAGTAGTACGGGCTATAGAAGTAAGGGCTGTAATAGTCGTAGTAGAAAGGATCGTAGTAAGAATAGGGGAATCCACCGTAATAGTAATTGAAGCTGAATGACGGATACCAGCTGTAATAGAAAGGATCCCTCCAGTAAGGATTGAAATAATTGCCGTAAAACCTGTTCAGCCTACCTGCATATGAATTATCGTAGTAATTATAATTATAATAATTGCCATATGCCCGTGCATCATCTGAATCGACAGCATCTGCATATTGTTCTGATACAAGGGTATCGCTGGCATATATATTATCATAATATGCATCGGACCTGAGGTCTCCTTCAGAAACCTGCTGTGCAACTCCCGTACTGACCTTTGTTACAGGTATATCTGTACTCTGATAGTAGAGATCATCATATTCAGTTCCCGTGTAGAGACCTGAGGAACAGGAAGCAAGTGTGAAAAGTGCAAGTCCGAATATGTAATATGACGCTTTCATTTTATTTATTTTTATTTCATTCAACCGTTCTTCATACAATTATCAAATACCGTACCAAAGTTTCATATTTATCTTTTTGCTTTTCAGGTTTTTAGTTTTCAGCAAATTTAGTGTTTTTTGCAAAAGAAACAAGAATATTTTTCAGTCTGGCCCGGTCCGGAGTTTTTTTTAAATACCAAGTATTTGTCTATTTTTACGCTCCGAATTTAACTCAATAACGAACAAAATTCAAATATCATACCAACGATGGCGAAGTTTTTAACAAACAGGGAAGAAAATTATGCACAATGGTATAACGATTTGGTTATCAAAGCCGATCTTGCTGAAAACTCAGCAGTTAGAGGATGTATGGTAATCAAGCCCTATGGTTATGCCATATGGGAAAACATACAGGCCGGGCTTGACAGGATGTTCAAGGCGACCGGTCATGTAAATGCATATTTTCCCCTTTTCATACCAAAGTCTTTTTTCAGCAAGGAGGCTGCACATGTCGAGGGTTTTGCAAAGGAATGTGCTGTTGTGACACACTACAGACTTAAAAATGATGAGAACGGAAAAGGGATAATAGTCGATCCTGCAGCTAAGCTGGAGGAAGAACTGATAATCCGTCCCACATCCGAAACAATAATATGGAATTCATATAAGAACTGGATCCAGTCATACCGCGATCTTCCGATACTGATAAATCAATGGGCAAATGTGGTAAGATGGGAAATGAGAACCAGGTTGTTTTTAAGAACTGCCGAGTTTCTCTGGCAGGAAGGCCATACAGCTCATGCAACGAGGGAAGAAGCTGTTGAGGAAACAGAAAGGATGATAAATGTATACGCTGATTTTGCTGAGAATTACATGGCCCTTCCTGTGATAAAAGGTTATAAAAGTGAAAACGAGCGTTTTGCCGGCGCCCTCGACACCTATACGATAGAAGCTCTGATGCAGGACGGAAAAGCTCTTCAGGCAGGTACAAGTCATTTCCTCGGTCAGAATTTTGCAAAAGCGTTTGATGTTCAGTTTGCCGATAAAACTGGAAAGCTTGATTATGTATGGGCAACATCGTGGGGATTATCAACGCGTATGGTCGGAGCCCTCATTATGGCTCATTCCGATAATCATGGTCTTGTCCTGCCTCCAAAGCTGGCTCCACTCCAGGTGGTTATAATACCGATTTACAAAACAACCGATCAGATGGAATTGATCACATCGAAGGTAAAAGCAATAAAGTCGGATCTCGAAAAGGCAGGAATCACGGTGAAATATGACGACAGGGAAAATATCAAACCGGGATACAAATTTGCAGATTATGAATTAAAGGGAGTCCCGGTAAGAATTGCAATAGGACCGCGCGATATAGAGAACGGCACAGCTGAAATAGCAAGGAGAGACACTCTTGAAAAGGAAACAATACCATCAGGATCAATAACTTCTCATATTTTACGACTATTAAATGATATACAGGCAAATATTTACCAGAAGGCCCTGAAGTTCAGGTCTGAAAACACATATTACACAGATAGCTGGAGTGAATTCGTCGATATCATTGAAAACCGCGGCGGTTTCGTCATGGCACACTGGGACGGCACAACTGAAACAGAAGAAAAGATCAAGGATGAGACAAAGGCCACTATACGATGCATCCCCTTTGACACTCCTGACGAGGATGGTAAATGCATCTACTCAGGTAAACCTTCTGGCAGGAGGGTTCTGTTTGCCAGATCATACTGATCCGTTCAGGACAACTATTTGATTTAATTTATTAATTTAGGGGAGTTATTAATTAATAAGATATTTACCATGTCTGAACTGGAAGATAAGAAGACAGCAATAATCGGTACTCTGAGGGAAAAATCGCTTCTGAAACAAAAAGTATATGATAATACTCTTGAATGGTTCGGAGTGGTCAAGGATATATTAAAGAATATGGCCAAGGATGTCAACAACAATCTTGGGAACGTCGATTCCAGAATAAAAATGGAGTATACCGACAGGAGTAATTTTGATGCCCAGCTAAAGGTAGCAGGCGATATTCTTCTTTTCAGTATGCATTCAAATATCTTTCAGTTCGACAGGGAACATCCGGCGTGGAAAACACCTTATATCCAGAAAAATAAGTTTAACGCCTATTCAGGCATCATTAATATTTACAATTTTCTTTTCGATTCATTCAAATATTCAAGACTGGATGACCTTGGTTACCTGATCGCCAGGGTGTTCATAAATCATGAAAATCAATATCTTGTAGAAGGAAAGCGTCAGATGGGAATGCTCTTTTCAAATTACGGCAAAGAAGCCATAAGCCGTAATGCACTCCAGATAATAATTTCCACAGCCGTTCAGTATTCACTTGAGTTTGACCTTCTGGTCCCGCCCTACGATACTGTCAAAATTGCCACTGTTGGTCAGGCTGAAGCTAAAATCCAGCACTCAAGGGTAATAACCGGAAAAAGGCTTGGATTTCAGTTCAACTCTGATGATGTGCTGCTCAAAAATTCTCATGAAACCTGAAAGGCCTCATACAGGAATCCAGAAAATAATCAGTAAACTTTCCTTTTTCCCGGTATTACTTTCCCTTTTTGTATCTTCTTATTCGCAGAACAGCTCAGACCGGGACACAATCCGGAGAAGAGCGGAAATAATTAATCCGGTTTATGTCGGAAACATTGATCCATCCCTGCCCAAACTTTATTTTGGTATGAAAGGAACTACTGCTTCTCCTTTCAACTATGATCTTACCAGGACAAGAAGTTTTCTCGACACTCTGAAAACCAGGGCCTCAAGATACAGCCTTACCAGAAAACTATTTGATTTTGTGATAGTAAACAGAGTATCAGGCTCCGTGCAGAAAACCGAAGATGCAAGCGATGCTGTATTCCTCGCCTACTCAGGAATGATAATCAGGAATATTGACGTAAAGCGCCTTAATGTCTTTGGCACCG
>Ga0172369_10001628_pt1 | contig 32242 bp, 23 predicted proteins | sample LakKiv25m_FD_114539 | JGI IMG/M metagenome (GOLD analysis project Ga0172369, IMG submission 114539) | Freshwater microbial communities from Kabuno Bay, South-Kivu, Congo - kab_022012_11.25m | ecosystem: Environmental > Aquatic > Freshwater > Lake | place: Democratic Republic of the Congo... | reverse complement strand
GGTCTAAGTTAGAAACCTGACAGGTCTAGGTTTAGAAACCTGACTGGTTTATACCTTGTGCCAACTCCGGAAGGGGGCGTTTGTCGTCGACATTCCTGACGGGCAGCTTGGCCATTTTCTCCACCTCGAGGCTCGGGAAGCCGAACTCTTCCACCACTTTTCCCAGGATGAGATAACATCCGTACCCTTTAAAGGGGTATAGCTTAAGGCTTTGCGGGAAGTGGACCGTGTCGAAGAATTCCCCCGTATCATCCAGGAAAGCGGCAAAATGCATCCATTCGCGCTTGATGGTTCGGACATATTTAATCACCACCAGTTGTCCAACCATCCTGACCCGCTTTCCCACAAAGGCCGACAGGTCGCGTGCCTTGATCTCGCCCCGGAAATCGGTCACCATGAGATCGAAATAGGAGGAGGTGATGGGGAAGCCGAAGAGTTCGATCTCGTCATACGCATCTTCGAGACGGTTCCGCTCCAGATCGGGCAGTGAGAATTTTTTCCGGGGCAGCACGAAGAGGGAATCCTGTAATTCTGCCGAGTCTTTCTTGCCCAGGAGCATGTGGGCTTCCCAAAGCAGGGTCGATTTGGTTTTTCCGGTGAAACGGAACGCTCCCACACGGATCAGCAGGATCAGCTGCTGGATCCCGATCTTCACCCTCGACACGAAGTGGTCGAGATCGGAATAATCGCCGTTCTCCTTGTGATCCGCTTCGATTGAATGGCCCAGATCGTGCTCAATGTCATTGATGTGCTGGAATCCCAGATAGATATCTTTTCCCAGGATCCGGGTTTTGTAGTGAGAATGATTGACGCAGGGAAGGTTGATCGTGGCTCCCCAGCGGCGGGCCTCATTGATATAGACCCAGGTGGAATAGAAACCACCGAAGTTGTTGATCACGGCCACCATGAATTCCTTTGGAAAATAGGCTTTCAGGTAGAGGCTCTGGAAACTCTCCACCGCGTAGCTTGCCGAGTGCGCCTTGGAGAAGGAGTAGGCGGCAAAGGATTCGATCTGCCGCCAAACCTCCCGGGTCACCTCTTCGGGATATGCCCGTTCCTGACAGGTTGCAAAGAACTTGTCGATGATCCGCTGGAACTCCTCCTTTGAGCGGTATTTGCCGCTCATGGCGCGCCTCAGGATATCGGCATCCCCGAGATCCAGTCCGGCAAAATGGTGGCACACCTTGAGCACATCCTCCTGGTATACCATTACGCCGTAGGTTTCCCGGAGCTGTTCCTCCATCACGGGGTGCAGGTAGGTGAACTTGCCGGGGTTGTGGAACCGGTAGATATACTCGCGCATCATGCCTGAACGGGCCACACCAGGACGGATGATAGAACTGGCTGCCACCAGGGTCAGGTAGTCGTCGCACCGGAGCTTTTTCAGCAGTCCGCGCATGGCCGGGCTCTCGATATAGAAGCATCCGTTGGTTTCGCCCACCTTGAGGAGTTGCTTCACCCGCGTATCCTTCTTGAATTTTTCCACCTGATGGATGTCGATGCTGATCCCGCGGTTCCCGCGGATGATATCCACCGATTCATGGATATGCCCGATCCCGCGCTGACTGAGGATATCGAGCTTCTCAAACCCGATATCCTCTGCTACATACATATCCCACTGGGTGGTGGGAAAGCCTTTCGGCGGCATATCGAGGGCGGTGAAATAGGTGATGGGCTCTTCGGATATCAGTACTCCGCCTGCATGGATGCTGCGCAGGTTGGGATAGTCGGTCATCCGGTTGCCGATGTCGCGGATAGTGCTGATGATCTCCGTGTTGTTGAGCGGACTCTGCGGTTCATCGATCAGCCGGTCGATCTCCGCCTTGGGCAGACCGTACACCTTGCCCAGTTCGCGCAGGATCGACTTTCCGCGGAAGGTCGACATGGTGCCCAGCAGGGCAGTGTGCTTATTCCCATACCGTTTGAAGATATAGTCCTGAACCTCTTCGCGGTCGGTCCAGGAGTAGTCGATGTCAAAGTCGGGCGGACTGGTGCGGCGGGGGTTGATGAACCGTTCGAAGTAAAGGTCGAGGTCAATGGGATCCACATCGGTGATCCTCAGACAGTAGGCGACGATCGAATTGGCCCCGGAACCGCGTCCCACATGGTGAAATCCGCGTGACATGGAGTATCGGATGATATCCCAGGTGATCAGAAAATAGGCTGAAAAACCGAGCCGCGCGATGATGTCGAGCTCTTTCCCGACCCGCTGGATGGCTTCCTGGTTTTTCTTTCCGTACCGATACTGCACTCCGTCCAGGGCGAGCTTAGTGAGCAGATGGAAGTCGTCTCTCCGGCTGCCGGTAAAGGTTTGCTTGTTCTTGACCGAATCGAAATCGAACTCCGCCTCACACTGGGAGAGCACCTGGAGGGTGTTCTGGATGATCCGGGGATAGTCGTACAGGGCGGCTTTCAGCTCATGCACGGGCCAGAACCTGTCGCCGGCATCCGCGGTCTGGTTCCCGTTGAGCTTTGAAAGCAAGGTGTTGTGATCGATGGCCCGCAGGTTTCGATGAAGCTGGTACCCATCGGTATTGGAGAAGGTAACCGGATGAAGGAGAACCAGTTTCGACTGGTTGGATTTGAATTCCGATGTGATCAGTTTACGGGTTTCCCGCATGCGGATGCCAACCCATTCATGATCCTTCAGCCTGAACTTCTGACGGTTTGCGAACGGATAAATGATGAAGCAGTTATCCAGCTTCTCGGGCCGGTCGGGGAGGGGAACCCCATTGATATTGTGATGGGTCAGCAGGTCGTTGAGTTCCTTCATTCCTTCCCGGTTCCGTGCAAGGCCCACATATTTCAGTTCATCCTCCACCCTGAACTCGATTCCGGTCACCGGCCTGATGCCTGCTTTCCGGCATGCCTTTACGAAGTCAGGCACTCCGGTTGAGTTGTTGATATCGGTCAGCGCCAGGGAGGTGACCCCAGTTTTCAGAGCCTCCTCCACCAGTTCGTCAATCGTGAGGGTTCCAAACCGGAGACTGAAATATGAGTGACAATTCAGGAACACATTATAAAGATTAGAATTTAAACAAGAATGCGTTTATAATATAATAATTTTATTCTGCTCTGGATAATTTGTAACATTACCAGGGAAGTCGTGTCAAACTGCCGGATCCGACAAACAAATGAGCACTAACGAAAAGCAGTACAAGCAGATCATTGAGCAGAACCAGGGGCGGATACGTTCCGTGTGCCGCCATTATGCGGGGGTATCGGGGGATGCGGATGATCTGTATCAGGAAATCCTGATCAACATCTGGAAAGGGATGGAGTCATTCAGGGGGGATGCGCAGGTTTCGACCTGGGTATACCGGGTTGCTGTCAACACCGCCCTGACGTATGTGAATAAGAAGCACAAGTATTTGAACTTCAACATGTACTGGGATGACGGAAAAGCCACCGAACTGGTGGGTGAAGATCCCGAGATCAAAATCCAGGAGGAGAAGAAGGCTGAGCTGTTGACCGGTTTGATGAATCAGCTTTCGGTGGTCGACAAGATCATCATGTCGCTTGTTCTTGAGGAGCTTACCTCAAAGGAGATTTCTGAGATTGTCGGTATAACGGAGAGCAACGTCCGGGTTAAGATTCACCGGATCAAGGAGGAGCTCCGTGAAAAAGTGAAAGGAGGGCAGTATGATATTTAAAGGGAAAATATTCACTGAAGGTGTGGTACCTGATCTGGACCAGGTGACCGATCAGTTGAAGAAGCTTGATCAGAAGAACAAGCGCCTGATGTACAGGATGTTCATTCTGTATCTGGTGTTTGCCATTTTCTATGCCGGGCTGATGATACTGAATCCGGATCCGGAACTTACCATCGAAAGCAGGATTCAGGGAGTGCTTTATGTTTTGATTTTTCTGGTTGCCGCCTTTTTCTTTCGTCATCATTACCGCAAAACCTATAAAGCCGATTATACCGCTCCGGTACTGAAGATGCTGGAAGATGCGCGTGACCGCCACAAATTCATGCGTCCGGGGAAAGTCTGGTTTATGGTTTTTATTATTGTGGTTTGCGATATTGTGGTGACCTGGGCTCTGATTGACCATAGCTGGCCGGCCCACTGGACCCTGACGCAGGTCATCCTTTTCAACCAGGCCTGGTATTTTGCCGTCATGGGCATCTCCTTCCTGGCCGGATATCTGATCTGGCGCAAAAAATCAAGGCCGCTGGTAAGGAATCTCACCCGCATCATTGATGAATTGCGTTCCGACGAAACCTCGGTGAACGACCTGTAGAGACGCATATATGCGAGAGACGCATGTATGCGTCTCTACGTCACCCCGATGAGAGACGCATGTATGCGTCTCTACGTCACGCCGATCGCCCTCTTCACCGCATCACTGCCGTACCGCAATCGCAATTTGTCCATGGCGAGATACAGGTTTACCGATTCGGGGGTATCCTCGAAAAGGTTGAGCTGCTGGGTGCCGTGGACAAGCTCGCTGAAGCGGACGCCGATGAGCCTCACGAGCATCCTCCTGTTGTATAATCTTTTGAACAGTTCCTGGGCGATCGGTATCAGGATGTGATCGAAACTCGTGTAGGGAATGCGTTTCTGCAGGGTGTGCGTATCAAAGTTGGCATAACGTATCTTGACCGTTACGCATGCGGTTAGCTTTTCCTGCTTTCGAAGTTCAAAGGCGATCTTCTCCACCATGGTGATCAGTTTGCGATTTAGTTCCTGAACATCGGTGGTGTCCTGTTCATAGGTGCTCTCTGAACTGATGCTTTTCTGTTCCCAGTAGGGTTCCACCGGGGTGGGGTCGATGCCGTTGGCTTTCTTCCAGATAACCAGACCGTTCTTGCCCAGCACCTGCTCCATCATTTCGGGCGGAATCTCGCTGAGGGTCCGGATGGTGATCACTCCCATCGAACGCAGCAGCTGAAAGGTTTTGGGCCCCAGCATCGGGATCTTCTGGATCGAAAGGGGCGCCAGAAAATTCTTCACTTCCGGCTCCGGAACCTGCTTCTCCCCGTTGGGCTTGGCAATCCCGGTGGCGATCTTGGAAACGGTTTTGTTCACGGAGAGCCCGAACGAGATCGGGAGACCGGTCTCCCGGATGATCCTCTGCCTCAGCTCATGCGTCCATTTGAGCGACCCGAAGAAACGGTCCATCCCGGTGATATCGAGATAATGCTCGTCGATCGATGCCTTTTCATATACCGGCGCCGACTCCGCGATGATCTCCGTTACGGTGCGCGAATGTTTGCTGTAGGTCTCCATATCCCCCCGGATGTAGATCCCGTCGCTGCACAACTGCTTTGCCATCTTCATCGGCATGGCCGAATGCACACCGTAACTCCTCGCCTCATAACTGCAGCTGGCTACCACACCGCGGTCCGACATGCCCCCGATGATCACGGGCTTTCCCTGCAGACTGCTGTTAATCAGCCTTTCCACCGACACAAAAAAGGTGTCGAGATCCATATGCACAACGGTGCGTTCCAAAATGATCAGTAATTAATCAGAATTTCGATAATAATATAAACAATGTTTTTATTGCGGCAAAAAACTTATTTTTATTTCCCTCAATCAATCTAAAAAACGGACCTTATGAAAAAGAGAGCTCTCATAGCCCTGCTATTCGCAGCTTCATTGTCAGTGATGGCTCAGAAGAGATATGAGCCCACCTGGGAATCGATCGACAGCCGGCCCATTCCTGAGTGGTTCCAGGATGCCAAATTTGGGATCTTCATCCACTGGGGAGTGTATTCGGTACCGGCCTGGTCGCCCAAGGGGACCTATTCAGAGTGGTATCAGTACTGGCTGCAGCAGAAAACCTTATGGGGCAACGGAAAATTCACCGGTACCGAGATTGTGGATTACCATGCCGGGAAGTATGGGGCTGATACTCCCTATTACAACCTGGTCAATGATTTCAAGGCCGAGCTGTTCAATCCGGATGAGTGGGCGCAGCTGTTTGAACGGGCCGGAGCAAAGTATGTGGTGCTTACCTCCAAGCATCATGAGGGCTTCTGCCTGTGGCCTAATGAGCAGGCCAACAAGACGTGGGGGTTCCCATGGAACTCAATGGTGGCAGGTCCCAAAAGGGATCTGATCGGGGAACTGACCACTGCTGTCAGGAAGACTTCAGTCAAGATGGGACTCTACTATTCTCTGTATGAATGGTATAACCCCTTGTACAAGAGTGATGTAAACCGATATGTGACTGAGCATATGCATCCGCAGTTCAAGGATCTGATCACCCGGTATCATCCATCGGTGGTATGGTCCGACGGCGACTGGGATCAGACCGTCGAGACCTGGAAGTCGCTCGACCTGCTTTCCTGGTTGTACAATGACTCCGGTTCAGGCAATGATGTGGTGATCAATGACCGATGGGGCAAGGGCACCCGTTTTCATCACGGCGGATATTTTTCGCCCGAATATGATCCGGCCTTCGAGAGCGACCGCACCTGGGAAGAGTGCCGCGGAATGGGATTCTCCTTCGGTTACAACCACCAGGAGGATGCGGAGGATTATATCAGTCCCCAAACGATCATCCTGCTCCTCACCGACATAGCCTCCAGGGGAGGAAACCTTCTGCTGGACATCGGACCGGATGCTTCAGGGAAAATTCCGCCGATCATGCAGGATCGTTTGCTTGAAGTTGGTAAATGGCTGAAAGTTAACGGAGAAGCAATTTATGGAACACGCAGATTTGAGAAAAGCTGCCAGTGGTCGCCCGGAGAACAGAAATATACCAAAGAGGGACAAAATTATGCCGGTGCCGGATTTATTCTCAAACAAACCGTAAATCCGGATCCGGGAATGGCTGTCAAGGAGATATTCTTTACCAGCAAAGGGAAAACCCTCTATTGCATTCTCCCGAAATATCCGAAAGAGAGTGTTGAGATCCGCGATATCCATCCCTCCCAGAGTGCAAAGATCACCATGCTGGGCTACGGAAAGCCGCTCAACTGGGTGCGCACCCAGAGTGGCATCAGGGTAGAAGTGCCCGGCCTCATCCCCGGCGAGCTTCCCTGCCAGTGGGCGTGGACGATAAAGGTTGAGGAATAAAGTAAAAATGCCGAGGGAGGTTAACAGGTGGATCAATGAGCATGAGTTTCCGGGGGTGTATTATCACTGGCCGGGAATTCTGGCGTTGCAATGGCTGACGAACAGGGTGCTATATCACAGATCATGGCTGATCAGGAAGGAAGTTGAGGTGAGTATCCGGTGTTTTAAGCCGGGGGTGAATTTTTTGGATGCGGGCTGCGGAGCGGGGGATTTCCTGGTGCCTTGTGCGGCGAACCATAAGGATCGGAGTTTTACCGGAATGGATAAATCAGGGTCGAATATCGACATGATCCGGTTTTTCAGTGATACAAGGAATATCCGAAATCTCAAGCTCATTCATCAGGATCTGGATTCACCACTGGAGGATGGCCCATGGCAGGTGATATTGTGCGCATCTGTACTGCATTACCTGGATGATCCGGGCAGATTCATCCATATGGCTGCGGCAAAGCTGGTACCAGGAGGACATCTCCTGTTGTATGTTCCCCTCAATTACAAAAGAAGGATTCCGGGATACCAACTGATCAGAAACCGCCTGCTGAAGGGGGTTGATTATGATCATGGACGTTAACGTGACATCGAGCTGACCGCTGATTTTCTGATAACCCATTTACAATTATCAGGTTTCAGTATTTTGAAGGAAAGATGGCTATACGGACCGGTTGGTCAGGTCGCTTATGAAATCTCCTCCCTCATGATCCTGATGATCAAGAGAGCCCCGTGGTTATTGTCGGTTCCGGCCACACTGATCTATTTCCTCCTGATCCATCCTCTGATACTGATCCTGCTTGCGATCGACTATGGGGCAACCAACCGGAACGGGAACGGCCTGTTCATCAAAGCCGTCAGAAACCTTTCAAAAGGTGATGGTGAAAACGGTTCCCCTGCCTTTCTCACTGTTGACGGCAATTGATGCTTTGGTAAGCACCAGGAGCCTTTGCGCGATTGACAGTCCCAGTCCGATCCCCTCAAACTTCCTCGTTGAGCCTGAATCCTCCTGGGTAAACGGATTAAAGATCTCATCAATGAATTCCCTGGAGATTCCGATTCCCGTATCAGCGACGTCGAGGCACAGGGAATTCTCCTGATTCCGGTACAGTTTAAGAATGATCTGTCCTGATTGAGTGTACTTTACGGCATTGTCCACCAGGTTGGAAATGGAGTGGGTGTAACAATACTCATCGCCTGTTATTACAGATGTTCCGGCTTCATTGACGAATTCCATCTGTATGCCCTTCTTTTGGGCAGCCAGCTTATATTCCGAAACCAGGTCCGATACCAGCGAACTGATCTGAACAGGTAACTGCTGAGGCTCGAATTCACCAACCTGCAGCCTTGAAACATTTAGTATCATGTCAACTGTCCGGGTCAACCGGCTACCGGAGGTCCTTATGATATCGAAATAGTTGTCAAAATCATGGTTACCCTTTTCCTCCAGTTCATCCCTCATAAGGTCTGTAAACCCAAGGATTGCATTCAGCGGTGTCCTGATTTCATGGGAAATGTTGGCAATAAAGGCATCCTTTAGTTTGTTCGACTTTTCAGCCTCCTCCTTTGACCTGATCAACTGTTCCTGCAGTTTTTTATAATCGGTAATATTCCTGGTCGAGGTGATGAAATACAGAGGATTACCCTCTTTGTCACGCTGCAGGTACGACTGAAGGTCGATCCAGATGGTCTCTCCGTTTTTGTGCACATACCTCTTTTCAAATCTTGTGGATTCTTTTTCGCCCCCAAGCAGGGAGTTCATCTCATTCAGACTTATTTCCTCATCTTCTGGCGCTGTAATATCAATCCATTTTTTCTGATTCAGTTCATCGACCGAATATCCCAGCATTTCTGCAAATGCCTTGTTTACATGAAAACTCCCATCCCTATAAATCATCGTTTTGCCAACCGATGAATGCTCAAAGGCGTTACGGAATTGATCTTCAGCCATCTGAAGCCTGCCGGCTGATTCAACCTGCTCCTTGTAGAATCTCAGTTTGGATTGCCGGCTGATGAGGATCAGCGTTGTAATGGTCAGGATCAATAAGCAGAAGAAAAGGGTTGTAACCTGAATAAATTGCTGTATGATCGGTTTGAAGGCGACTGTTTTTTTTATCTGGCAGGCAATGATCCAGTCGGACTGGTCAATTGAGACAAAACAAATTTCAAATGTAACACCTTTTGAATCAGTGTATTCCGTGAGTCCTTCCTCACCTGTCCAGCCCTCAAACGATGAATGACGGGAGAAAACGCTGATCGTTCCCGGGTCGGGTTCGATCAATGGCCAGTCAAGATGCTGATAAAACAGTGTCGAATCCCCGTGGTTATCAAGAATACTTTTAATTTCGAGCTGCTTAATCCTGGTGATCATCAGCATTTTGTACTTAACCTCTTCCTGCAGATTTCTGAAAATCGTCTGAACATTGAGATATCCGAAAAACAAAATACCAGTGATGATCAGGGCAAGTCCCAACGAAAACAGATGGACCGAGCGATTTGAACCGGGGGAGACCTCCGTGTCACCGTAAAAAATTCCAAGAGTTGATTCCAGGGAAACATTAATTCCAAGGAGGACAAAACAGATAGCGGTATTCAGCGCGACGGGAATTTGTCCGTGTGTATATAAAAAAGGATTCCCGGAAACATAACCGATCAACATTATCAGTCCAAGAAGAAGAATGATCAGGGAAAGAATCGGTGATATCCATTGTGTCCAAATGGATTTTTTCGTTAACCGGTTAATAATTAGCGCGATTCCGAGTATAGAAAAAAGAAAGGCAGTCACTGGCGACATGTGGCCAATCAGGGGACTTCCAGATCCATCCGGAGGACCGAATCCGAGATGTATAAATGCCGGATGGATTTTAAAGAATCCCAGGATCAGCAAAGGCAGTGAGAAAGATGTGATAATGATACCCCCTGACAATGAAAGAATTCCGGCGATTTGACTATTCCGTGCAACTGCAGTTCCGATGAATGGCAGGCTGATTATCAGAAATAGAATCGCCGTACTGGGTGCCATAGCAATGTAATCAATGCCCAGCGAGGTCATCTTTTCATTTCCCAGAATCCAACCTGCAATGGTAATAATGCTGAGTGCAATAACAATCAGGCTGGTAGTAACCTCCAACAAACCATATCTGCGGGTAAGTGACGTGATGCGCTGATCCATAATTTATTTGCCTATGATAAAATTAACCGGAAAAAGAATAGTGAATCAAGGATTGAGAACTATTTGACCAGTGACGGATTTCCCGATTGCCGGTTTAACTTTGGGGAAAATTATAATCCATGGCCGAAGACAATAAAATTATCTTTTCGATGGTGGGTGTTGGAAAAACGGTTCCACCTAACCGTCAGATATTAAAGGATATATATCTTTCCTTCTTTTACGGGGCAAAGATCGGGATCATCGGTCTGAACGGATCGGGAAAATCAACCCTGCTCAAGATCATTGCCGGACTTGATGCTTCCATTCAGGGAGAGGTGGTCTTCTCACCGGGCTACAAGGTGGGATTGTTGTCCCAGGAACCTGTTCTGGACGATTCAAAGACAGTGAGACAGGTTGTTGAGGAGGGGGTTCAGGAGATTGTGGATTGTCTGAAAGAGTATGAAGAAGTGAACAACAAGTTCATGGAGCCCCTTGATGATGAAGAGATGAACAAGCTGATATTCAGGCAGGGAGAGCTTAGTGAGCTGATCGAGCATCATAACGGCTGGGAGCTTGACAGCCGCCTGGAAAGGGCCATGGATGCCCTGAGGTGCCCTGATCCGGATACTCCGGTTAATGTACTGTCGGGAGGCGAGAGGCGCCGGGTTGCCTTGTGCCGGATTTTGCTAAGCGAGCCTGATATTCTGCTGCTTGACGAACCTACCAACCATCTGGATGCCGAATCGGTTCAGTGGCTTGAGGTTCATTTGCAGAATTACAAGGGTACCGTGATAGCGGTTACCCATGACCGGTATTTTCTCGATAATGTTGCCGGCTGGATCCTTGAACTAGACAGGGGGGAGGGAATACCCTGGAAGGGCAATTATTCATCCTGGCTTGAACAGAAAGCTCACCGGCTGGAAATGGAAGAGAAGACAGAAAGTCGCAGAAGAAAAACGCTGGAAAGGGAACTCGAATGGGTCAGAATGGCCCCCAAGGCCAGGCACGCAAAGCAAAAAGCCAGGCTTGGAGCTTATGAGCGTTTGCTGAACGAGGATACAAAACAGAAAGAAGAAAAACTTGAGATCTTCATTCCCAACGGTCCACGACTGGGCAACAAGGTGCTTGAAGCTGAAGGTATCAGCAAAGCCTATGGTGATAAGCTACTGTTTGAAAACCTGACCTTCAGTCTGCCGCCAGCCGGGATTGTGGGAATCATCGGACCAAACGGAGCTGGGAAAACCACCCTGTTCAGAATGATCATGGCCCAGGAGGCTGCCGATGCAGGGACCTTTGTAGTTGGGGATACTGTTAAACTGGGCTATGTGGATCAGGCTCACATGGATATAGATCCTGAAAAAACCGTATGGGAAGTGATCTCAGGGGGGAATGAACAGTTTATGCTTGGCGGAAGGCTCACTAATTCAAGAGCTTATGTTTCCCGCTTCAACTTCAACGGTGCCGATCAGCAGAAAAAATGCGGAGTCCTTTCGGGAGGGGAGAGAAACCGTCTTCATCTGGCAATGACCCTGCGTTCAGAAGCCAACGTTTTGTTGCTTGACGAACCGACCAACGATATTGATGTCAATACGCTACGGGCTCTTGAGGAAGGACTTGAGAATTTCGCAGGCTGCGCCGTGGTAATCTCCCATGACCGCTGGTTCCTCGACAGGATCGCTACCCACATCCTTGCTTTTGAAGGCAATTCGGAGGTATACTTCTTTGAGGGCGGATTCTCGGATTATGAGGAAAACCGTAAAAAACGCCAGGGAGATGTCGGGCCCAAACGGATCAGATACCGCAAACTTTGATCAATTCAGATTGACCACCTCGAAATCACCGGAAAGTCCTGTTTTAAGGAATTGATATTCAGATCCTGCAGGTTGCTTTTCCGGTGCCTGGTTCCAACTCCAGGGTGAATCGATCCATCCGGTCTGAATGACATGGTGATAGCCAAGGGTGTTTTTAAGGCTGCCTGTAATCCTGATCTCAACGCTGTTTGCTCCTTTCCGGAGGTTTTCAGTGATTTCCAGTTCATAAGGTTTCCAGCCAATAAGTCCGGCTTTCTCCCCATTCACCCAAACCTCAATAACAGCCCCCTTCCAGTTATTTACCTTAACCAGGTATTTGCCTGAAAGCTCATCAATTGCATAATCCTTTGTATAACAGACGGTTTCGCCATAAAATGGCATTCCTGCATCCTTCCAGTCCATCCGTGATCCGGCCGAGGGATTGGTAATGGTGAATCCGGGGGTGGAATTGATCAGGTCAAAGTTTCCCAGGATATAAACAGGCATGATCTCGGAGAATACGGTCATTTTTGGCGCCTGGAGCTCGATGGTATTAACTCCGGTCCTCACACTGCTTCCGATCCGGTAAACAGGAAAATGACGGTCGAGCCACCATTTGCCAGGTTCCGGGGAGATTTCAGTCCCGTTTACAAGCACTTTCCACTGATCCGGACGTTCAATGACAGCTTCGAGATCTGACAGAAACTCCGGTGCAATAGCCGCGTCCACCTTAAACTGGTATCTTACTGTAAATCCGGTATTATCACCGAAGTTATTCATGTCAAGGTACTGCTGCCTGAACTGGATCTTGTGTTGCCAGGGGTTGCCGGTCGGAAGTCCGGATTCTTTGAACAGGGCATACATGGCAGTCATGAAGTAGGCACCTTTCAGTCTCTGGTTTCTGGTTTCAAGATCCAGATAATCGATTGTCAGGACATTGTTTTCCAGCCTTTTAACAGTAATGTCGCCCTTAGCAGCAATAGAAGCCTGGTTTTTCGGATTCAGAGCCTTTTCGGTGTTTACCGGTTTGTTGGTGATCAGCAAAAGTTTGCTTCCGCCTTCCGGTATTGACACTATTGCCGTTAAATTTCCTGAGTTCCGGCTGTGCTCCATTGGTTGGGGTTTACCCGTCAGAAGGTTCAGCTCAGTCAGATATTTGCCCTGAATTTCAAGCTGAGCTTCGGCAGATTTTTCAAGATCTGAATTGACAAGAAACAGGATCTGTCCGTCCTTCAGGTATCTTCGCTGGTGGAAAATCTGGCCCGATTTCGGATCAGTCTGTTTCAGCGAGAATCCTTCTGTTGCGAGGAAGGATTGTATCTGGACGGTATTGTCAATATTTCCCCGGATCCAATTCTCCGGATATTTGGCCGCCAGGCCCGAAACCCGCTGATCAGGCTTTCCGTCGGTAAAATTCACTGAATCCGACAGGCAAAGGATGGAATATCCGTTTTTCATGAACTCTTCCAGAAGGTTCAAGGTATTTGTTTCGATGTTTCTCATGCCCGGAGGGATGATAAACCGGTTATAGGATCGTTCACGGAGGGAGATCCCTTTTGAATCGGAAGTTCCGAAACGCTTAAGAACCTGTTCAGATCCCAGATCATATTCAAGTTGTTGTGCTTCCAGATTTTGTATGAAGCTTTTAAAGGTTTTGGAAAGTTCATAGATTGCCTTGTGGTTTTTGGTGGCGCTATGGTACATCCATGCAGTGGTATTGGGCTGGATAACAAGCGTTTTGTTGATTTGTTCACCTGCCGACATGGCCATGCAAATACGGCCGACATAGTCGCCCATCAGAGAGAAGCTGCCCCACCATGGCTCCTGGTAACTGAAGGAGGGCGGGTAGTCGAATTTTCTGACTCCCTGCATGCTGAAATAGGAAAGGTGGGGATTAACAAAGTTCACCCCCAGGACAACCTCCCAATCAACAAGCCTTTTCATCTCCGCAAAGCTGATCTGCCAACCGGCACCTCCCCAGGTTTCGCTCAGGCGTCTGTTCCAGCCCGACTGGTTAGCGGCGCTGCCAAGCTCCCTGCAGGCTCTCGTATTGCCGAACTGTCCTTCCATGCCTGCAGCATCATAGCTTCGGCCTAGCATGTCGACACCGGGCATCTGGTGGTACATGTAAAAGGCGGCCTCATCTATGCCATCTCCGGGATAAGGCCAGCCATGCTCCCAATAGTGGCCCGTCCAGTCGAGGTTGTTTTTTTCGCAATAATCAAACCATGGAACTGCCCACCGGTCGAGGAAAAGCTCAAGCATGAGGGTGAAATAATCATGTCTCACCTTCATCCAGTCGCCGCTCTCTTCAATGAGTGATATCAGGTTGGTTTTCAAGTCATATCCCCACCGCTTCTGAAACTGTTCAAATAAGTCAGGAGTCCATCTCAGCAAAGTTCCCGGACCTTTTGCGGCTTCCAGGTTTGGTTCATCCGTAAATATCCCCTTGAGTGTGGTACCGAAATCTTCTTTATTGTACTTTTCATACCCTTGCATCGTGATGGACTTAAAAGTATCTGTAACGCCTGCGTAGAGCAGATCTACATAGGGAAATCCGCCGTACCACCATGATTTTGACGGGTGAGTGACATGGAAGATATAATAGGTTGAGTTGGCTGAAGGTTTGGTGAGAATGGTTACCACCTCAAGACCGGCAGTGTCGGCCAGGTTTTCAGTGATTTTGCAGCCGAGCCCCGTTCCGTGTTTGTAGGAATCGGGATACCGGTCCTGAACATGACCTCCGGCAAAACCGCTCGGATAGGAGTTTTCATCATAGATCCACACCCTCATGTCGAGCTTTTTAGCCATCTCAACTGTAAAGTCAAAAAGCTGGTGCCACTCTTCCGACAAATATTCTGTGACAAGTCCGGGCCGCGGATGGACAAACACTCCGCCGATGCCCCCCTCCTTGAATTTAGTCATCTGAAATTCAATTTCCTCTTTGGTGATCTTGTCATTCCAGTCCCACAGCGGCGCCGCCCTGTAATCAGCCGGAGGATTGGGCAAACCGCTTAACAGGGCACGACTGTCCTGTATAGGATTGGAAGGATTGATTTTGATTTTTTCCTGGCAACCGGAAAATACGAGAATTGCCAACATGCTCAAGATCAGTGTAAATCGTTTCATGGAGGGAATTTTGAAGTATTAACCGAATATACTGAAGAAACATTTATCTATTTTCGACCGATTAAAATCAATTCCGGACAACCTTATGGAATTCAAGTGCTATAGCTGTGAAAAGACCTTTGAGGCGGAAGGTACCAGAATGGAGTATATGGATCCGATGTATGGTCCATGTACAAAAATGATTGCCGCCTGCCCGGATTGCGGCGGAGAATCAAGTGAATACAGGAAGCCAAAGCCTGTCAGGAACAGCGCCTCCTCACCCCAGGAATCCTGTCCCGCCTACCATAGCGGTAGCTGCAGCTGCTGCCACTAAGAGGCAATTTTCTCTTTAATCAATTCTATCAGCCGGTTAGTATTTAACCGAAAAATTGTTTATATTTCGGACAAAATCCGAATTATCATGTTTGTTCAGTCGAACATCAAATTTCTCAGAAAACGCCGCGGAAGAACCCAGGATGAGGTTTCCGGGTTTCTGGGAATGAAAAGATCCACCTATGCCGGTTACGAGAATGGGGTGGCCGAACCCGGTATCAGCGAATTGAAGCAGTTCTCAGATTATTTCAGGATCAGCATGGACACGCTGGTGAGGGTGGATCTCGAATCGCTGCCCGAAAGCCAGATGTCGCAGCTTGAAAACGGGTATGATATTCATGTTAAAGGAACCGGACTCAGGATCCTTGCAACAACCGTTGATCGTCAGAACCGTGAAAACATTGAGCTGGTCAATGAAAAAGCCAAGGCGGGCTATAAAAGGGGATATGCCGATCCTGAGTTTATCAGGGAGCTGCCTGTTTTCCAGCTGCCATTCCTTTCACCGGAAAGAAAATACCGGACTTTTCAGATCAGCGGTGATTCCATGAAACCGATCCCGGATGGTGCTTATGTAACGGCCGAATTCGTTGAAAACTGGGAATATCTGAAAAATGGCGATCCCTGTATTGTGCTGACCAAGGATGAAGGTCTGGTTTTTAAGCTGATTGAAAAGGACTTCCGGCACCGGCAATTCCTGTTGCACTCGCTCAATCGTGAGTATCAATCGTATTCGGTTGCTGTTGAAGATATTGCGGAGGTCTGGAAATTCATTCATTTTATCAGCAATGATATGCCTGAACAGCTACCTGTGGAGCATGACCTTTACAATGCCATTGCCAATCTGAAGAGGGATGTGGAGGAGATGAAGAAGGGAATAGTGAAAAGTGAATAATGCGAATCAAGAGTCAAAAGTTTAAAATACAACACGTTATAAACAATTGACAGTTAGTAACTTATGGTAATTATATTATGATAAAACCTTAGTTATCAGTATTTTAGATTGAAGTTCCACCTTTAATCTTAAAATATGATCTCTAAGGTTCTGAGTACCAAATTAGTTGAAATTTACTTTTATATCTGCCAGACATTCGAAAAAGAGTTAACATTTTATTGTCAACGATTTACCAATAACAATCATCCAGTCTTTACCGACCAGGAAATCATGACTATCTATTTGTTCGCCATCAGTCAGGAAAAGCGTTTTCAAGTCAAAGATATCTACCGATATGCTGATGGGTATCTGCGTTCATGGTTTCCAAAGCTTCCTTCGTATGCTGCGTTTAACAATCGACTGAACCGATTAAATGAAGCGTTCAAAGCATTAACGGCATCATTACTTCAAGATTATCAGCCTATTGATTGTTTTCTTCGGGAGAGCTTGCTTGACTCTCTGCCCATTATCACTGCCCATGGCAAACGCGCTGGCAAAGTGGCTCCCGAACTAACCGATAAAGGTTTCTGCTCAACCAAATCCATGTTCTATCATGGGTTAAAGCTTCATGCCTTAGGTTTTCGACGGGATAATCAGATTCCCTTTCCGGAACAACTTCTCATTTCAACCGCCTCGGAAAATGACCTGAATGTTTTCAGAAATGCCTGGGGTACTATTGAGAACCGCACCTTCTACGGTGACAAAGTGTATTATAATGTGCCCTACTTTGAACATCTTGCTCAAAATCAAGGGTCCATCATGCATACCCCGGTCAAAGGCATTAAAAACCAACCACAATGGGAAGTACAAATAGATAAAGCCTGGAATGACTTGTATTCTAAGGCCGTATCTTCGGTTCGGCAACCCATAGAATCGTTCTTTAATTGGTTGATCGAAAAAACAGATTATCAAAGAGCGAGCAAAGTGCGTTCTGCCAAAGGCCTTCTGGTTCATGTGTTTGGAAAGCTGGCAGCCGCTTTTATTTATTTGATATTTTGACTCTTGATTCGCATGAATAGTGAAAAGTGAATAGTGAATAGGGAAGAGGGTTTGTTTGCGGTAATTGACATAGAGACGACGGGAGGGAGTCCCAAGACAGAGAAGATTACAGAGATTGCCATCTATCTCCATGATGGATTGTCTGTTACCGATGAGTTTGTTTCACTGGTGAATCCTGAAATTCCCATTCCTTATCATATTACCGGGCTCACGGGCATTACCAATGAAATGGTTGCTGATGCCCCCAGATTTTATGAAATTGCCCGTAAGGTGGTTGAGATGACTGAGGACAAGATCTTTGTTGCGCATAATGTCAATTTCGATTACAGTTTTATTCGCAATGAGTTTAAGAGTCTTGGTTACGAATTCAACCGGAAAACCCTCGATACGGTTAAACTTGCCAGGCAGGTGGTACCCGGATTGAAATCCTATTCACTGGGAAAACTCTGCAATGATCTGGGCATTCCGCTGAATAACAGGCACAGGGCGGGTGGGGATGCGCTGGCTACGGTCAAATTGCTTGAGGACCTGCTGGGCCGTGATCATAAAAAGATTGCCTCGAAGATCCTGCGTCCGGGGCACCCCGAAGGGTTAAATGAACATCTCACAAAAAAGAAGCTTGATAAGTTGCCTGAGGAAAACGGAGTTTATTATTTCTGGGATTCAAAAGGAGAGCTGATCTATGTTGGAAAAAGCAAGGACATCCGCAGCAGGATATTTCAGCATCTTCACAATCAGAGTACCCGAAAAGCAATGGAGATGCGCGACCGCATTGCGGATATTACCTGGGAACTGACAGGAAATGAGTTGATTGCCCTTCTGTTGGAATCGGATGAAATCAAAAAGCTTAAACCTATTTACAACCGTTCACAGAGGAGGAGCTATTTTAACTATGCCCTGTATCACCATACGGATGAAAACGGTTATTTCCGCTTCACCGTCAGTCCTACCAGGGAAGGAGAACCTGCCGTAACCACTTTCACTTCCAAAAGGGAGGGCCGCGAACAATTGGCAGCGTGGGTTGAACAACATAAGCTTTGTCCCAAATTATCAGGGCTGTATACTGCTGCCGGAAGCTGCTTTCACCATGGAATCGGAGAATGTTTGGGAGCCTGCTGCGGTAAAGAGAGTCCTGAAAGCTACAACCTTCGTGCTGAATCTTTGCTTAACCGGTTCCAGTATGAGCATGACAGTTTTTTGATTGTCGATAAAGGCAGAATGAAGGATGAGGTTGGAGTTGTTTGTATTGAGCACGGTCAGTATCGCGGATTTGGTTACGCCATGGCTGAATACCAGAATCATGCCGAGATGCTCAGGGATTCTGTCCGTTTTTATCCTGACAATCGTGATATTCATGCGTTGATCAGGTTATATTTGCGTAAAAACAAGGTAAAAATCATACCAATATGATTATTTGCGGTATTCTGGGGACCGGAGAGATCATCATAATACTGGTCATTCTGGTGGTTTTGCTGTTTCCTGCACTGCGTATGCTGGGGCAGAGGCGTGATCAGAACCGGTACACCGAAAGGCTGGATAATCTTGAAAGGCTTGAAAGGCTGCACCGGGAGGGAACCCTGTCGGACCGGGAGTTTAACAGGCAGAAGAAGAGGTTGCTTAGAAAAGGATAATGGAGAAAGGAGAAAGGATAAAGGATAAAGTAGAAAGGAGAAAGGAGGAAGTGGTTTTATGAGAATCAAAGGGTTAGCAATTTTATTAATTATGGTTGTTCCTTTTTCGTCCTATGGACAGAAGGTTTTTGAGAGGGATACAATTCAGACGACCGGCGGGCTGCTGGTAATCACCTTTATTGGTCATAGTTCACTGATGTTCAATTATCAGGATCGGAATATCTTCATAGATCCCGTGTCACAGGTGGCTGATTTCTCAGGATTCCCCAAAGCGGATGCTATCCTTGTCACCCATGATCATGGGGATCATCTGGATGCCGAAACCATAAAGTCTTTGACCAAAGAAGGAACAGAGGTTTTTATGACAAAGCTTTGCCAAAAGAAGTTACCTGGTGGGAAGGTTTTTGGCAATGGTGAGTTCCTGATCGCAGCCGGAGTGCCGGTTGAAGTGGTGGCAGCTTACAATATTGTCAGCAAGAGAGGGAATGGGATTCCTTACCATCCGAAGGGAGACGGTAACGGGTATGTGCTCAAATTCGGACAATTCAAGGTTTATGTACCCGGGGATACGGAATTGATCCCTGAAATGAGCAAGCTTAAAGACATTGATATTCTGTTTCTTCCGGTTGCAGAACCCTACACAATGCCGGTTGGTATGGCTGCCGAAGCAGCGAGAATGATCAACCCCAAAATCCTCTACCCGTATCATTTCAACAATTCAAATCCCGACGATCTGAAACGAATGCTTATGGATACTTCGATTGAGGTGAGGATCAGGGCAATGAAATAGTTGAACAAATCATCCCCTTAATTGTACCTGTTGTATACAAAATCCAATAGGTATGAAACGGCACTATCTGATTCTAATTCCCGGTATATTGGTTGTTGCCTTCCTGTCGCTTAGTCATGTGCTTAGAAGTAGTGGTTCCCCGGGGGGAAAAACAGGATCACCCGGAGATAACCTTGCCACCTGTACCCAATGCCATGGCGGCGGAAAGGCCACAGATGTTGCCGGATGGATCAGCACAGATATCCCGGTTGTCGGTTATAGGCCTGGTAATCAATATACTGTAACGGTCAGGGGTGAGCGTGCTTCAGCCATTATGATCGGTTTTGAACTGACCGCCGAAACAGCAAGCCGTGCCAAAACGGGAGGATTTTCGACGGGCGGATCCAACCAGATGCAGCTCCTGTCCAATGGGAATGCGCTTACTCATACGAGCCAGGGCACCAGTGCAACGGGTGGGGTTAAGACCTGGAATGCCAAATGGACGGCTCCGGTTAAAGGGACTGGAGATGTGACGTTTTATGCGGCGGTCAATGCTGCAAATGGTGATGGTGGAACCGGCGGTGATGTGATTTACTCCACCAATCTGAAAGTGAAGGAGCAGGACCTGAGCGGAACAGATCCGCTCGAGTATCAGCCTGCGATCAAACTTTACCCGAATCCGGCTGTCAATACCGTGAACCTGGAAATATCAGGTATGGATGCTGAAGAATATGATTTTCAGATTTATACCATCAACGGCCGTGCTGTTCTGTCCAAAACCATCTCAGGCTCCGGTCAGGGTAATAATCCGATCGAAATTTCAGTGGATAAGCTGGCTAATGGTACTTACCTTGCAATGGTTGCTGCCAAAGGCAAAAAAGCCTGGTCGAAGTTGATCGTTTATCGTTAGCAGGCTTCCTACCTGTTTTGGAGTTTCATTATCTTGCATACTGATTAATATATCGGTATGAAAACCTCTTTTGCTTACATAATCATTGCTTTAGCAATTTCCGGATGTGGAAAAACCCCTATTCTCAAGGATGTTGAACAGCGAAATCTGGTCGAACTTGTAAATCCCCTTGTTGGTACCGAATCCACCTTCAATCTTTCGCATGGCAATACCTATCCGGCGGTTGCAGTGCCGTGGGGGATGAATTTCTGGACCCCGCAGACCGGCAAAATGGGCGACGGATGGGGGTATACCTATCAATCGGATTCAATCAGGGGTATCAAGCAGACTCATCAGCCGAGTCCCTGGATCAATGATTATGGGGCATTCTCCTTTATGCCGGTCACCGGTGAACTGGTTACCGACCAGTTTGCAAGGGCGTCGGATTTTTCACATCAGAAGGAGGTGAGCAAACCAGACTATTATTATGTTTTCCTTGATAAATATGGGATCAGTGCGGAAGTTACACCTACTGAAAGGGCAGCCATCTTTCGGTTCACTTTCCCGGAAAGTGACCAGTCATGGATTATTCTGGATGCATTCAATGAGGGTTCTTCAGTCACGATTGACAAGGAGAACCAGACGATCACCGGCTATGCAAGAAACAATTCCGGTGGGGTTCCCGGCAACTTTCACAACTATTTCATCGCGAAGTTCGACCAACCATTTGACAGTTTTATCGTGGAGGTGGATGGTGTGAGGATGCCTGATTCAGCAAGCGGTTCAGGAGAGCACGCCATTGCGGCAGTCAGGTTTAAAACCGGTCCGGGTCAGGCGGTCAACGTGAGGGTTGCCTCCTCATTTATCAGCCCCGATCAGGCCAGTCTTAATTTATCGAGGGAGATCGGTGAAAATGATTTTGAGCAGGTGCGTAAGATCGCAGCCGGCTGGTGGAATGAAATGATGAACAGGGTCCAGGTGGACGGTGGAACTCCGGAGCAGCAGCGGACCTTCTATACCGCATTATACCGGACTCTCCTGTTTCCCAGGAAGTTCTACGAGTATGATCAGGATAAAAAGGTGGTACATTACAGTCCCTATAACGGGAAAGTCCTTCCCGGATACCTCTATACCGACAATGGTTTTTGGGATACCTTCAGGGCGGTTTTTCCATTTTTCACGCTTGTTTATCCGGAGCACAATTCCCGGGTGATGCAGGGACTGGTGAACACGTACCTTGAATCCGGATGGCTACCTGAATGGGCCTCCCCGGGTCATCGCAACTGCATGGTAGGCAGTAATTCAGCTTCCATTATTGCCGATTCTTACCTGAAGGGAATCCGGGGATACGACATCGACATCCTGTATGAGGCAATTCTCAAAAACACCCAGAATGAGGGGCCGATGCATTCTGTCGGCCGCTACGGAGTTGATTACTACAACAAGCTCGGTTATATCCCGTATGATGTCGGAATCAATGAGAATGCAGCCCGGACACTGGAATACGCCTATGATGATTTCACCATCTGGAAGCTTGCCGGGAAACTGGAACGTCCTCAGATCGAAATTGACCGATTCAGGAAACGTGCCATGAACTATCAAAACCTATTCGATACCTCCACGCGGTTTATGCGCGGCAAAAATGCCGACGGCACCTGGCAGTCGCCCTTTGTCCCTGAAGCCTGGGGCGGGGCATTTACCGAGGGCAGTTCCTGGCATTATACATGGTCGGTTTTTCAGGATCCCCAGGGACTGATCAATCTGATGGGCGGTGACTCAGCATTTGTTGGTAAGCTGGATTCGGTTTTCAGCATGAAACCAATTTTTGATTTTTCCTATTATGGCTTTGAAATCCATGAGATTACCGAAATGGTGCTGGGTAACATGGGACAATATGCACATGGAAATCAGCCTATTCAGCATGCCATTTATCTGTATAATTATGCAGGTGCTCCCTGGAAAGCCCAGTCGAGGCTCAGGGAGGTGATGAATAAACTCTACTCGGATAAGCCGGATGGCTTGTGTGGTGATGAGGATAACGGCCAGACTTCTGCCTGGTATGTTTTCTCAGCGATGGGATTTTATCCCGTATGCCCGGGAACACAGGAATATGTAATGGGGTCACCGCTTTTTGATAAAATCACCCTGAATTTTGAAAACGGCAACAGGTTTGTGATTGAAGCCAGGAACAACTCTGCCTCAAATGTTTACATTAAAAAAGCGCGGCACAACGTGCTTCCTTACAACCGAACTTACCTGAATCATGAAACCATCAGAAAGGGCGGCAAACTGGTCCTGGAAATGTCGGATAAGCCCTCGCTGAAACGAGGAACGGCCCCGAAGGACCGTCCCTATAGTATCAGCAAGAAAGACTAGATTCTCAGGGTTTGGGATAACCTTTGAGGGCCTCAAGATTTCTTTCGATTTCCTCATCAGGAAATTCATAATCAGTGAGTTCGCCTGACATGAATTTGTCATAACCCACCAGGTCCATCAAACCGTGACCGCTGAGGTTGAACAAAATTACCTTTTCCTTGCCCTCTTCGGTTGCTTTATTTGCTTCCTGAATGGCTGCTGCAATGGCGTGCGTGGATTCCGGAGCAGGAATGATTCCCTCTGTTTTTGCAAACAGAAGACCTGCCTCGTAGCATTCGGTCTGATGAATGGACCTGGGTGACATTAGTCCGTCGACCACAGCCTTGCTCACCAGCGGTGACATGCCATGATAACGCAGTCCGCCGGCATGGATTGGCGGCGGAACAAACCCGTGACCAAGAGAATGCATGGCAACCAGAGGGGTCATTTTAGCCGTATCGCCATGATCATAAACATAGGGGGCCTTGGTCAGGGTGGGGCAGGAAGCCGGTTCCACCGGAATAATGTCAATATTCGCCCCATGGATCTTGTCGTAGGTGAAGGGGAACGAGAGACCGGCGAAGTTGCTGCCGCCACCTGCGCACCCAATCACAACATCAGGATTCTTAATTCCGACTTTAGCCAGCTGCTTTTTAGCTTCGAGACCTATGATGGTCTGATGCAGCATGACATGATTCAGGACGCTCCCAAGAGAATATTTCGTCTCACCGGTTGGGTCGGTTACGGCTGCCTCAATGGCCTCACTGATGGCAATCCCAAGGCTTCCGGGGGTATCAGGGTATTGTTCAAGGATACTCCTGCCGGCCTGGGTTTCCATACTGGGGCTCGGTATGCAGGTGCCTCCCCAGGTTTGCATCATCAGCTTCCTGAGTGGTTTCTGTTCGAAACTGACCCTGACCATGAAGACCTTGCATTCCAGTCCGACCAGAGAACAGGCAAAAGAGAGGGCTGATCCCCACTGACCGGCGCCGGTTTCAGTTGTGAGCCTTTTCGTTCCGGCCTGTTTATTATACCAGGCCTGAGCTACTGCGGTATTGGGCTTGTGGCTTCCTGCGGGTGACAGGCTCTCGTTTTTGTAAAATATTTTTGCAGGTGTTTTCAGAGCTTTTTCAAGATCAAGCGCACGGTGCAAAGGGGCCGGACGCCATCGCGACAACAAGGTCAGAACCTCCTCCGGTATGTCGATCCATCTTTGGGTGCTGTATTCCTGCTCCACCAGATTCATGGGGAATACCGGTCCCCAGGCTTCCATCGGTACGGGACCGTCGGGGCCCATAAACGGGGGACAATTCACATCCGCTGCCAGGTTATACCATTGCCTGGGCATCTCACTTTCATCCAGAATGATCTTTCGTACTTGTGTCATCGTTTAATGATTTGAAAATTAAGGTTATTGAAAACAAAAAGGGCACGTTGTAATCAACATGCCCTTCTATTCATTGAATAAACCGATCACATTGCTTACAACTCCCCTGGGGTCTGACGCCAGCACCACTTGGTGGAGATGTTCTTAAGCAACCGGTTTACTTTTCTATTCGTCATGATGGGGTAAAAGTAAATATATTTTTTATTCATGCAAGAGTGCAGGGTTAATCATTCCTGATCTGCAGATAATCGATACCCACCATGAACCTGGGCAATGCTTTGGGATTCATGCCAGTTATCTCTATTTGCAGGGTGTTGATCCCTTTATTCAATTTGAATCTGCCGAGTGGAACTTTTTCCGTCACAACCGGCTTTTCCTTATCTGTATGGAATCCGGTAAACTGCCTCCCGGCAGACTGTTCATTGATCATGATCCGGAAATTGCCGTAATCAGCGGCTTTGGTGAAATTGCCGGTAATATTGTATTCACCGGCCTCTGCCATTTCGAACTCTGCTTTCAGCGACCCCTTGCTGCCTCCATCCATCCACCAGAGCTGGGCATTATTGCTCCATCCCCAGGTGGATGAGGTTTGAACTTCCCAGTTCCCTTCGGTGACGCTTACCACCCTGAGATGCTCCCCCTGTAGGTAACCTGCCAGATCCGGAACCGGGGGGTAGAGACTCTCCCTTTTGATCGATACAGCTTCCTTAACTATCTTTGTATCAGGCTCGATATTGCATTTACCGCCGGGTTTCATATACCAGTAGGAAACAATTCCGTAATTGATCTTGGTGGCAGCCCAGTGCCACAGTTCCAGATCAAATTTCAATGATTTGGTAAACGGAATGCAATCGAGAAGGCGATGCCTCATATTAACGGTCATTCCCGGATGAAAATTACCCGATCCATCCGGCTGGGCAATCAGGAAATGCTCGAAATATTCAGGCCTGCACCAGGCATAGCCGATGTAATCCTCTGTACCGGTACCGATATGGGAAGGGAAAGATTCACCGTCAACATAAACCTTCTCATCTCCTTCGCCCCACCAGGCATCCGCAGTATTAAATATGGTAATGGCATCTCCTGCATAGATCCCGGTACCCTCAAGGGTGGCAAAATTCAGGTCCTCATGCTTTCCGTTAACACCATCTCCCTGATAACCAATGGCATCCTTGCCGTGGTACTCATGAAAGATGGCGCCAAAATGCATGCTTCGAGAGGTCCATCTGTATTCCCCTGTCAACACATTCGATTCCAGTATCTTCACAGGCTGATCACCGTAATTGATGATCTCCACAACAGCATCCTTCCTGTAGGGCATCAGCCAGAATGATTTCAGGGAGCCGTTTTCGAGAGCGGCTGTATGAAAGGTTTTGTAGGGCCTTAGCTGATAGCCTGTACCAAAGAAATCTCCGACAGGGGACCATACCGTTCTCTCGCCGTCGAAAGTGATCTGTAAAACAGTCGATCTGTAAGCCTGAGGCTGATTTTCGGCTTCAATCCTGAAAGTGAGCTCATTGATAGCCGCCGGACCTTTTAACTTCAGGGTTGCCGTTTCACCGGGTACCAGAACTTTTCCGGCCGGTTCGCAAACAGAGGCAGAGGTGAATGCCTGTTGGGTATCCGGTATGCCGGCATTTAATGTTTGCCCGGTTTTCAAGAGAATATCCTTGTAGGTCAGCAGATCTTCCGCAGTAAAGGAAACCACGCGCGTTCCAGGATCATAGGTCCGGTAGTTAATGTTGTAGTAAACTGACGGACTGTGTTTTTCGGGATCAAGAGCCGGACATTCATAGGTGATTTTAAGATGTCTGGAATAAGGAATGGGCATGTACAGATTATGCCCCCTTTGTGCGTAAGACGTTTTTGGGGAAACCGAGGAGCTCAGAGGTTCTCCCACAATTTTGCCTCCACTGATGATCTCCAGTACCGGACCTTCTATTGCTGGTTTCTCGTTTCCGTCAACATAGATCCTGAGGGTTCCGGTATAGGCAGCCTGGTTTCCAAAGGTCATCCAGAATCTGACAACGGCACCGGGACCTTCGGCATCCAGCATCACAAATTCGCGCCGGCCATCGGTGGTTTCCTGCCTGATAAACCAGGAAGCATCGTGATTGGCAAACCAGCCTTCGCCGCCCGGAGTCTTTGACCGGCGGTCATAACTGCTGAATTGTTTGCAATTAAAGGCAGGATCAGGGAATCTGGTTAAAATTTCTGGTTGGATCATATCCTCCAGCAGAGTTCCGAATGTTACCGGTTCCCGGGAGGATGAGCATGCTGCCAAACTTCCGAAAAGAATGGTTGCAGCAAGGATTTTGGTTAGGCTTAGTCTCATTTCGATAGATTAAATGTTTCTATAAAATTAGAATTTTATTATCATTGATTCGTGAACACTGACAACCCACACCAACCGGATCAGGCTGTTTCTTATCTTCTGGAGGAGCTTGAGCAATCTCCGGTCATCGGAGTTTATCTGACCGATCTCAATGGCAAAATACTCTTCTCAAATCAGGCTTTTGCCAAATTTCTGGGCTGGGATTCCCCACAGGATCTGATTGGCCGCAAGGCAGTAGAGTTTTATGTACTTCCAGAGGACCGGTCTGGTCTGGTAGAGAGCCTAAACCGGTACGGATCTGTCAGTAATTATGAAATTAACATCAGGGATCGGTCGGGCGATATTAAAATCATTCTCCTTCAGGCATCCGTCAGGGGATCCGTAATCACGGGAATTGCCACGGATGTGACCCGTGAAAAAGGATATCAGGCAGCACTGGAAGAACAAAGGAGGCGGTATAAGCTTGCAACAACTGCCTCTGATATAGGTATTTGGGATTGGAATATCCCTGCCAACAAAATTTATTTCTCTTCAACCTGGAAAAGTCAGCTGGGATATACCCCTGAGGAGCTGCCGAATGAATTTGAAACCTGGCAAGGATTGATGCATCCTGATGATTATGAGCGTGTTTATCAATCGCTTTACAGGTTTCTCGATCATCCGGGCCCCTTCTTTGAGATTGAGTTCAGGCTCAGGCACAAAAACGGCACTTACCGGTGGATCCGGAACCGAGCTGCCTCCCTGGTGGATTCAAGCGGCAAGACCTACCGGATGCTTGGCGCCCATACTGATATTACGGAAAGGAAAAAATCCCAGGATCAGCTCCTTAAGCTGGAAAGGGCGGTTTGGCAAAGTCCGGTGGCAATTGCCATCACATCCAAATCGGGACAGATTGAATTCGTCAATCCGAAATTCTGCGAACTTACGGGGTATCCTTTGGAAGAAGTTTTAGGGAAGAATCCCAGCATCCTCAATAGCGGGCACCATAAAAAAGTTTTTTTCAAAAAGCTTTGGAGCACAATTCTTTCAGGTAAAACCTGGTACGGAAAATTCCATAATAAAAGAAAAGACGGATCACTGGTCATCGAAAAGGCCAGTATTTCGCCAGTGTTGAATACAGCCGGGGAAATAACCCATTTTGTTAAAATCGCTGAGGATATAACCAACCAGGTAAGACTTGAAAGAGAATTACGGGATGCCAAGGCAAAGGCAGAAGTGGCCAATATTTACAAGAATAATTTTCTGGCTAATATGAGCCATGAAATCCGAACTCCGATGAATGGGATCGTCGGTTTTGCCGAGCTGCTAAAGGAGCCTGATATCTCAACTGAGGAGCAGTCAAAATACATCAGGATTATCAACGATAACTGCGGGGTTCTACTTAACCTGATTGATGACATCATTGATGTTTCCAAGATCGAGGCCAATGAAATCAAACTTCAGATCAGTCAGTTCTCGGTTAAGCAACTGATCAGCGAATTAGGAGATTTTTACAGGACTTACCGACGGAATATCAACCGGTCGGGCGTCGAAATATTGACCAGTACGCCAGAGTACTCTCACCCAGAATTTATTGAAACAGATCATTACCGGTTAAGGCAGGTTCTGACCAACCTCATCAGTAATGCATTGAAATTCTGCCATCAGGGGTTCGTCGAGTTTGGATATAATCTTTTCAATGACCAGTTTATACAATTTTATGTTAAGGATACCGGTATCGGAATAGCGCCTGATAAAATCAATATCATTTTTGAACGATTCCGCCAGACGGATGAAAGCATTACCCGAAAATACGGCGGAACCGGTCTTGGGCTCTCCATTTCCCAAGGCCTGGTACACCTGTTGGGCGGAGATATCTGGGTAGAGTCAAAGCAGGGCCTCGGTTCCGTTTTTTCATTCCGCATTCCCTATACGCCCGTTTCATTTCCTGAGCTGGATCCGGTATTACTGCGCCAGCCGGATAGTGAAGTCAGTTTGAAAGGGGTTCATTTTCTGATTGTTGAAGATGTTGAATATAATTATCAATATCTGAAGGAGGTATTAAGGAAGCAGGGGGCCCGGGTTTCCAGGGCATCCACCGGCGGACAGGCTGTTACCCAGGCCATTAACCAGATTCCTGATATCATCCTGATGGATATTCAGCTGCCTGAGATGAATGGATATGAAGCGATAAAAAGGATTCGTGAATTTAATCCGGATATTCCCATCATTCCTCAGACGGCCTATGCTTTTGCTGAAGAAAAAGAAAAATGTTTTGCCCTGGGATGCACCGATTACCTGGTTAAACCTGTGCGCCTCAGGGAGCTCTTTTCAACCATCTCCAAATACCTTTGACCAATGAAAAGAACAGCATTCCTTACGACAATCCTTGTATCAACCCTCTGGATTGTCAGCATTGACGCTAAGGGGCAGACCAACATGTTCATATCCAACCCTGAAGCCCTCGAGGTACTAAGGGGTAATTACAATCCTGCCCGGTATCAGGCCCCAGCCGGAATTTCTGATCCTGATTCTTTGAGAATGCAGATTATCCGGACGACTGATCCAGGAAAGCTTCTGGCATTGCTCACAAAACTCGAAACATTCTACAACCGCAACTCAGGTGCAGATACGCTGAGCAATACCACCGGCATAGGAGCCTGCCGGACATGGATCCTGTCGCATTTTGATGATGTCAATAAGGAAGTGGGAGGCCGGCTTGTAACTGGTTACCTTGAATTTGATGCAGACATTTGTACCAAAGGTCACCATAAGAATCCCTTTGTTCTGATCCCCGGGTCCGATACTTCCCGTCATGATATCATTGTTGTGGAAGGTCATTTTGATACCAGGAATGAGGACCGGTGTGATATTCAGGGTTACACTCCGGGGATGGAAGACAACGGATCCGGGACGGTCCTGATCATGGAACTTGCCCGGGTTCTCGCACCTTATTCCTATAAAAACACCATTTTGCTAACCACACCCACCGGGGAGGATGAAGGACTTTTTGGTGCAAAAGCATGGGCCAACTATCTGTCCGGACTGGGGATCAAGATCCGTGCGGTGCTGAACAATGACATAGTGGGAGGAATTTATTGCGGTAAAACCTCGCCGGCACCTTCATGTCCTTACTACGGCCATGTCGACAGCACGCATGTCAGGATCTTCTCCTATTCCCCCACGAGCAGTTTTTCCTCAAATTCTGCTCATAAACAACTGGCCAGGTACATGAAATATGTTCAGGAAAACCTCATAAATCCTCATATTTCAACACCGATGACCATTAACATCATGCTCGGTGAAGACCGTGACGGCAGGGGTGGGGATCATACTCCCTTCAGGCAGAAAGGGTATACTGCCGTGAGGATCATCTCGGCCAATGAGCATGGAAACGGCACCGGATCTTTTCCCGACCGGAACCATTCAACCCGTGATGTGATCGGACAGGATGTCGACCATGACGGAACGCTTGACAGTCTGTTTGTAAATCCCCGGTATCTGGCCCGTAATACCATTCTGAACGGGGTAGTGGCATCGATGCTGGCTTTGGCGCCATCCAAACTTACCATTCAGGTAACGCCGGTAAACGCCGGAGCAGAGATCGATTTATCCGGAAACACAACAGGTGCTGAAAAGGTATTGGTTGGGATCCGAAAATACACAAGCCGGAGTAACGATTTTGACACGCTTTACGAAGTTCCTTATGCTCAGAAGATTACGGTTTCTTTGGATCCCGGCAAAAGGAGTTTTGTTTCAGTGGCGCCGGTTGAAGACGGGATTCCGGGACTCTTCTCTGATGAAAAAGAGGTCAACCTCACCGGTACGGATGAGTTGCCATCAGCGACCGGGAATATCCGAATAAAAAATTTCCCCAATCCCTGGGACGAAAAAACAACCGTGCTCATTGATTCCCCCTGGGTTGAAAACGGAGCCCATGCACAGCTGAAAATCTGCGATATTCTGGGAAGACATGTCAGAAATCTCGAACTGTTTCTAGAGCCGGGTGAAAATAAGGTGGTTGTTAATTCTGACGGTATGGAGCCGGGATTATATTCATGTACTTTAAAGGTGGATGGCGTTGATCTGGACCGGATTTTCATGGTCCGGAACTGAACAAAAAGGGGTTCAGACTTGTAAACCTTCTTTTTAATATGTTATGAAAAGATTCTCATACCTTCTCGGTTTATTTCTGATACCGGTTTCCCTTTCCGCCCAGGTTCCGGCCATTTCAAAGGTTCCAAAACAGATTTCGTTTGAAACGGGTTTTGCAAGGATGGCTGGTACTGAATTTACCAACAGCGCCTCAAACGGAGTATCATTCTTGTTTGATTATGCCTGGCAGCTGTCAGGTTTAAACGGACGTCCGGCTGCCTTCATTTCGGTGCCTCTGGGCTACACCCAATGGTTCCCGGATTCTGATTCATCCGTTTCGGCCCGCGTGATTCATTATGGGTGGACGGTGAGACATGAACTCAGGCCAAAATCTGCCGGCTGGGTTCCCTATCTCGGATACGGACTGCTGCTGAACAATTATGCCCAGAAAGGAACGGAAGGCAGAATTTTTGGTCATCAGACCCAGTTTGCCCTGGGATTGAACCGTTACACTCAAAAAAAGCTGAATCCTTATGTTCAATTGGATTACAGCATGACCAACTATCCCCAGTGGGGTGTTAAAGGATCTCTCAGGTTCAATTTTGTTCAATTAAAGCTGGGACTGAGGATTTAAATCCTTTATATGCCATATATCATAGTTGGTTATTTCCACTGTTCTTAACTTTGTAACAGAGGAAAACCTAAAATCTATCATTATATGGCTACCATTAAAAAGGAACTGGCATTAGAGTATCACGAAAGCGGAAGGCCTGGAAAAATTGAGGTCATCCCAACCGTTCCATACAGCACCCAGTACGATCTTTCCCTTGCATACACGCCGGGTGTGGCTTTCCCGTGCAAGGAAATTGAAGCCAATCTTGAAGACGCTTACAGGTACACAGCCAAGGGAAACCTGGTAGCGGTTATCAGCAACGGAACAGCTGTTCTTGGGCTGGGCGATATCGGAGCCCTCGCCGGTAAACCGGTGATGGAAGGCAAAGGCTTGTTATTCAAGGTTTTTGCTGATGTTGATGTGTTTGACATTGAGGTCAATGAAAAAGATCCGGAGAAGCTGATCCAAACCGTTAAGGCTATTTCTCCGACTTTTGGAGGCATCAATCTTGAGGATATAAAGGCCCCGGAATGTTTCGAAATTGAACAAAGACTGATCAAGGAACTTGATATTCCTGTCTTTCATGATGATCAGCATGGAACCGCCATTATTTCAGCTGCAGGATTATTGAATTCACTTGAAATAACCGGCAAAAAAATTGAGGACATCCGTGTCGTGGTCAATGGCGCCGGTGCTGCAGCCATCAGCTGCATTAAACTGTACCTGGCTTTTGGCGTCAGGAGGGAAAATGTGGTCATGCTTGACAGCAAGGGGGTTCTTAACAGAAACAGAACCGACCTGAACGCTTCCAAAAAAGAATTTGTGACAGAACGGAATATCAGCACGCTGGCTGAAGCT
>Ga0172369_10001626_pt1 | contig 32245 bp, 34 predicted proteins | sample LakKiv25m_FD_114539 | JGI IMG/M metagenome (GOLD analysis project Ga0172369, IMG submission 114539) | Freshwater microbial communities from Kabuno Bay, South-Kivu, Congo - kab_022012_11.25m | ecosystem: Environmental > Aquatic > Freshwater > Lake | place: Democratic Republic of the Congo... | reverse complement strand
TCTTTTTCGGAAAACAAAGACATAGTAAGGCATATTACGGCAGTGATGGACCGCTCGGGAAAAATTTATAGCTGGAAAGAGGATTAAATTGGATAAGCCAAAACACATACTGATTGTTCCGAGATATCAAGTTACCCTGAGATTCATAGAGCTCCCTTCTGTAGATCCTTCCGAGATCAAGAATATGGCGGAATTCGAGGCGTAGAAAGAATTGCCCTATTCAAAAGAGGAAATAATAACGAGTTTCAGAAACATAGGGTCGTATAAAAAAGGGTTTTCTTATATCATGCTGGCTATTGCAAAAAGACAGCTGATAGAGGATATGATGAAAGAAAGAAATCCCAGGCCAGAAAGCGTAACGCTGGAAACAGAAGCATTGTATTTATATTTGTTGAAAAAAGAAGTTATAAAATATGATAAGGTAAGCTTGGCCGTGGATATACATAAAGATTATTCGGAGATCATGGTGGCGGATCAAACAAAGCCTGTTTTCTCCAGGGGGTTCAGAAATGAAGGTGGGTTGATGGAAGAGATAAACCGCTCGCTGCTTTTTTATAAAAGAGATAAGGCGAATAAAGATATAGAAGAAGTCTGTGTTACCTATCCTTCCAGCCTCAGCATAGACAACGTCAGGCCTTATATGAAAGAATATTTTTCCGTACCGGTGAATTTCCATGAATACAAAAAAGATCCGGATAGTTCGAATCTTTCTCTTGCGATAGAGCTTTTGCCGGGGGAATATATCGAAAAGAGGGCGAGCAAAGAAAGCATGCACCAGGCGTTTTTTACATATTTTCTTTTATTGGTTACGATGGCGATGCTTGCGTCGCTTTTTATTTTCAGGATGCATGAAAAGAATAATCTTATCGGTATGCTTACGAAGAAGGATAATGAAATCCGGAAGGACGCGGATCGACTGAATACTTTTCTTAAAAAGACGGATATATTAAAGTCGCAGAGCTTGAGAGGAGAGCTGATTATAAATATTTTAAAAGAGTCTTACGGGCTTGTGCCCGGGGACATAGTCCTTTCAGGGCTTGATTACGACGGGAAAGACGTCCTTTACTATAAAGGAAACGCCAGGGATATTCCGGGTGTTTTTAACTTTATAAAGATCCTTGAAAAATCAAAATATTTCAAAAAAGTGGAAGTAAAATACACTACCATGAAAAAAATAGGAAACCAGGAGCTGGCTGATTTCAGCATAGCGTGCCATGTGGAATAATATGCCATACGTAAAGCTGTCAAAAAGAGAAAGATATATTTTCACGGCAACGGCTGTTTTTGTCGCCGCGGCACTGTTGTATAACTTTATATTCGAGCCGGCCTTTAAAAAATGGCAACTTGCAAATGCTGAGATAGAAGCTAAGAAGGCCGGAATAAACAAGGGCGTCAGGCTGATGGAAAACAGAAATTCTATAATTGAAGAATATAATAAATATGCAAAAGCTACAAAAAATATATCCAAGCTTCTTAATCATATGGAAAGCCTCGCGGGTTCGCTTGGGATAAAAACCAGCAATATAAAGCCCGGCCAGGCGATAGATAAGGAGTTTTTCAAAGAATACAGCATAGAGCTTCAGATAGAAGGGCAGCTGCAGGATATCATCAAGCTTTTATCCGAACTTATAAAGTTACCTACCATGGCAGTATTGAAAGAATTTGATTTCAGGCTTATCTCGCAAAACCCGCCTATTTTTAAAGGCACGATAATCTTCTCTAAAATTTTAATATAGTTTTTCAATTTAATGATTTGCGCTTGACCATGCATAAATCGTTAAAAAACTTGACTATTTTAAAATATAGTGTATACTACTCTCTAAGCGGAGAGTAAGCTATCACTGTCTATATAGACAGCAAGAACTTGACAATGTGACAATGTAAGTTTTGTAAAGATTATGCAGCCTTACAACATAATTTGAGCATAAACTTGACAAAACTTACATTGTCAGAGTGTCAAGATTATCATAAAGTTGACAAAACTTACATTGTCAGAGTGTCAAGATTATGGAAAATAAGATATATTTGATAAAGGATTTGGCGAGGATGAGCGGACAAACGGTTTATACGCTTAAGTACTATTTGAATATCGGGCTTATTAAAGAAGTCGGTAGAAGCCCCGAGACCAGCTTCAGGTATTTTGACGACAGTACGATTGAGAGGCTAAAGAAGATACGCGAGTTACGCAGAGAAAATAAATCTATAGCGGAGATAAAGGAGATTTTAAACATAACAACGTTAACCCCGTCCCAGTCGTGACCGGGGCTTGGTTTTTTTAACTATGTCATATTACAGTATCCTCAATTTAAATAAAGAGCCTTTTTCAACAAGCCCTGACCCGTATTTTTTCTATCCATCTGTTTCGCATAAGCAGGCGATGCAAAGGCTTGAAATAGCTATCAGATTAAAAAGAGGGCTCAGCGTTATACTGGGAGACGTTGGTATCGGCAAAACAACCCTTGCCAGGGCTCTTATACAGGAACTGCACTCTACCAATGGGGCCATAACTCACATGATACTGGACCCTACCTATGACTCGGAGTTTCAGTTTGTGACGATTCTTGCCAAACTTTTTGGAATAAAAGGCGCGTTTCGCTCTACATTAGATTATAAAGAAGCGATAGAAAGATTTTTATTTAAGAAATGCGTTGACGAGAGCCATATAATATCCCTTATCATAGACGAAGGGCAGAAGATGAGCCTCGCAACGCTGGAACTTTTGCGCACGCTTTTAAATTACGAGACTAATGAATACAAACTTCTTCAGCTTGTTATTATGGGCCAGATGGAACTTCTGCCTAAACTGCAGCGCATACGTAATTTTTCAGACAGGATCAGCCTGAAATATATACTGAATCCGCTTGATTATAATGAGACTAAAAATATGATAGAATTCAGGCTTAAGCGCTCAGGCGCTGCTTCCGGCAAAGAGATGTTTACGGAAAAAGCGATACTGGCGGTATATCAATATACCCAGGGCTATCCCCGCAAGATCGCAGCTGTGTGCCATAATCTGCTGGAAGAGCTTGTGATGAAAGATAAAAGAATTATCGAGGAGGATTTGGTAAACGAGGTAATAGAAAAAGATAGAAAGGTGGTTTTGGTGTCATGATGGAATCTACCCCCGAAGGAAAGCTTTTACATCTTATAAGAAAAAGCCAGTCAAAGACAAGGCTGGGAGATGATTTGAAGATATTTACAAAGGTGAATATTCTGTTGATAGGCTTTATAGGGGTGGTAGCGGTCGTTTTTTTGACGGATATGCTAATTTTTAAAGAAAAGCCTTTGACGGAACCTATCCCGGCTAATATTGCCCAGGCGCCTCAAGTGCAGCCGATACCTGCGGAAAGCGCGGAAGAAGATAATACGTCCGGAGAGGCTGTCTCTGATAAGGATATCAGCGTAAAAAAGATTTCCAGAGAGGAAGTCCTCGGGAATTTTAATTTATTGGGTATTATTACGGGAGATAATAACCAGGCTATAATAGAAGACAAGGTTTTGAAGAAAACACTTTTTCTTTATAAAAACGATTCGTTCGGAGACTTTAAGGTATATGATATAAAAGACAGTGCGGTAATCCTGGAGTATAAAGGAGAGAGAATAGAGTTAAGTATATAGATTCCAAATTGCACGCTCTTTAAACGGAGAAAAATATATGAAAAAGTTTATTATCGGCATGGTGCTGGTTGCGGTTTTTTCAGGCCAGGTTTTCGGGGCGCAGCAGGGAGATGCGGATCTCATATCCCTGGATCTTAAGGGGATGGACATAAGAGATGTCCTGAAGATCTTGGCGCAGAAAAGCGGCCTTAACATAGTCGCTAACAGCAATGTTAAAGGGACTGTCACGCTGTATGTAAAAGATGTAAGCGTTATGGATGCTCTTAATATAGTGGTCTCAACTAATAATTTAGCCTATGAAGAAGATGGCAGCCTCGTGAGGATTATAAACGCCAGGGATTACGAGATGATGCACGGAAAGAGGTTCAATGATAAGACCAAAACGGAAATGGTTAAACTTAACTATGCAAATGCTCAGGAGATCGGCAATGCCGTAAGCCAGATAAAAACAGATATAGGCAAGGTGATCTCAGACGATGTTTCCGGGACCATTGTCCTGATAGATAATCCTGAAAACGTGGATAAAATGAAAAATCTTATTTTGCAGATGGACGTTCCGTTAATTACCGAAGTCTTCATGCTTGATTATGCAAAGGCCGAATTATTAAAGGATAAGATAGGCGAGGTGGTTTCTAAAGGCGTAGGAAGTGTGAAGTTTGACGAGAGGACTAACAAATTGGTGGTCAAAGATACCTCTCAGAAGATAGAAGACGTAAGGCGCATAATCAATGCATTTGACGAAAAAACCAGGCAGGTTATGATAGATGCCAATATTGTGCAAGTTACGCTTTCGGATAAATACAGCTATGGAGTCGACTGGCTGGAAATCTCGAAGATAGGCGATGTAAGGCTTACGGGAGACACAAACCTCAGCACAAGCTTGTCAAGCGTGACCCCGTCAACCCTTAATATAGCCACTACAAACGGGAATAACTCGGCAATTGTAAGTTTGTTAAAAACATACGGAAAAACCAATGTTTTATCAAGGCCCAGGATTACGGTAGTAGATCGCCAGGAGGCGAAGATCTTAGTGGGCGCGAAAGAGGTGTATGTTACAAGCGAGGTTACCACTACAAGCGGGGGCACGTATCATACTACGGATCATGTACAGTTTGTAGACGTGGGTGTGAGGCTTGCGGTAATTCCGGAGATAAGCAGGACAGGCTTTGTTACGTTGAAGATAAGGCCGGAGGTCTCTAATGCCGATGCCGCGAAAACAGTTGAATTGAAAAACCCGGACGGTTCTACAAGGACCATTGTTCCTTACGTGACGACTTCCGAAGCGGAGACGTCCGTGGCGGTGAAAGACGGTACGACTATAATAATCGGCGGATTGATGAAGGATACCCTTGTGGACCACGTAGAGAGGGTGCCTTTTCTTGGGGATATACCTTTGGTAGGGAAACTTTTCTCCGCTAAAGGCAAGAGCAAAGAAAAAACAGAGCTTGTGATATTTTTAACCCCGCATATTGTCGAGGGGGATAATACTACTGAAGATGCGCGAAAATACATGGCTGACTGGGATAAAAAAGAGGAAGAAATGAAGATAGAGAAGCTAAAGGAGCCAGAAATCGATTTGTCCAAGATAACGCCTGAGAAAAAAGAGCCTGTCAAGAAAGAGGCTATAGTTAAGAAGAGCGATGCAGACTTGAAGAAAAAGGCGCCGAAACAAAAAGTTGCGGCTAAAAAAGCCGTAGCCCAGAAGAGCAAACAGCCCAGGCAGAAATGGGCGCCTATTTTAGGAGCGAAAGGCCACGAAGTTAGTGATGCGGAAAAGCCTGAGGCAGGAGATGGCCAGGAGATTTCATCTTCCAACAGGACCCCTTACGAGGAATATTGTTTTAAAATAGGGCAGGAAATCAATACTATAGCAAAGCTTGACAAGGATATTGCCGGGATAAGCGGAGATGTGGAACTTCAGTTCACGCTGGACAAGGAAGGGTTTTTAGTAAGAGGCCCCGTGGTGCTAAACAATCCCGATCTCAGGCTTGTGAGAAGTATTGTAAGGGTCATAAAAAAGGCGTCGCCGTTTGCCCGTTTTCCAAAGATATTGAAAAAATCCCAGGCGGACTTTAACGTGGTTGTAAAGTATGAATAATTCTCTTGACGTATAAGGGAGAATAATATAACCTATCTAACATGTTTAAGTATTTTAAAATAGTATTTATAATATTATCTATAGTCGCTATAACCTTGGCTATGCCTGTTTTTGCCAATCAAGTCGGGACTATCGAGGGCGGCAAGCCTTCCATGTATGCTATTATCAGCACTGAGAATAAAGACAAAAAACTTTACGCAAAAGGAGATACCCTGTTTTCCGAAAGGTTTCCCGCGGAATCTCTCAGGATAGCGGATATAAAGAAAGACAGTCTCATATTGGAAAATACAGTTTTAAAAAGCAGAGTTATTGTAAAGCCCGGGGAGCATATTCCTATAGAAGGTTCCGGGATGATTTTTGAGAAAACATCCGAAGTCAGGATACTGGAATACAGCTACAATAAGCCCGTTGAAAATATAACAAAGAATCATCCGGAAGATTTCACAATAAAGAGCCTTGAAAAGAAAAAGATAGTATTGGAAAAAAATTACAACGAATCTTTTCAGGCAAAGCAGCTTTCGGATAAAGAAAATAAGATCTTTAACAGCCCGGTAGACAAGTCTTCCGGCAAAAAGATTATAATAGCGGAACTTTTTAACAAGATAGAGTCGCGGAAAATAGGCGACTCTATATGGGTGCTGAATAAAAGCGGTAATAAATCGGCGGTAAACAATGTCGGAGCTGCCCTTACCTCCGCAATAAAGATGGTCGAGCCCGGATACAGGTTTGGAGAGGGCCCTGATTTGAGATTTAACACGGATATTGGCACTGTAGTTGTGAATAAAGAAGGTTTTCTTGTGCAGAATATCGCCGTTGCAAAACTTACGGAAAATTTTGGTATACAAAAGGGCGATATTATTAAAAGTGTAAACGGGCATCCAGTGAACAGCCTTTTCGGAATATACAGGATATACGAAGATATCGCGTCAAATGAAGCCACCAAGCTTTTGAGTATCGATATTGCCAGGGGCGGAAACAAAAAAACGCTGATATATAAGATAAGGTAGGGATTAATTTTTGCTTCATAAAAATCGGGAGGATTTTCATGGATTATTTGTTAACTGAAGAACAGGTGATGGTGCGGGATATCGCAAGGCAGATTGCCGAAGAGAAAATCAGGCCGGTTGCGGCAAAGTACGATGCGGAAGGCATCTTCCCATGGGATATAGTGAAGATAATGGCTGCAAGCGATTTGTGTGGCATATATATTGAAGAAAAATACGGCGGCACAGGCGGCGGCGCAATGGAGCTTGTGCTTGCCACGGAGGAGCTGTCCAAGGCGTGCGGGGGAATTTCTCTCGCGTTTGCGGCAACCGCGCTCGGGACGTTTCCGATTATCCTGTTTGGGACGGAAGATCAGAAACGGAAATATCTTCCAGATATAGCAAAAGGAAAAAAGCTGGCGGCATTTGCTTTAACCGAGGCAGGAGCGGGAAGCGATGCAGGGGCTATTGCCACAACCGCTGAGCTGAAAGGCGATTACTATGTTTTAAACGGCACAAAACAGTGGATCACTAACGGCGGAGAAGCAGAGGTCTATACCGTTGTCGCGTCTACAAACAGGGCTAAGGGTGCGCGCGGAGCAGCCGCGTTTATTATTGAAAAAGGTATGAAAGGTTTTGAGTTTGGGAAAAAAGAAGACAAGATGGGTATAAGGGCTTCCGCCACAAGAGAGCTCGTATTCACGGACTGCAAGATTCCGAAAGAAAACATACTGGGTAAAGAAGGGATGGGGTTTATCGTAGCGATGAAAACATTTGACCAGTCAAGGCCGGGCGTGGCCGCCCAGGCTGTTGGTATCGCGCAGGGAGCGCTTGATCTGACAGTTCAATATATGAAAGACAGGAAGCAGTTCGGAAAAAGCATATCCAGCTTTCAAGGCCTGCAATTTATGCTTGCGGATATGGCTACGGAGATAGAGGCGTCAAGGGCGTTGGTATACGCCTGCGCCCGCATGCTTGACAGCGGCAACTCAAAGGTTTCAAAAGATTCTGCCATGGCAAAGCTTTTTGCCTCAGACGTTGCGATGAAGGTGACGGTAAATTGCGTGCAGCTATTCGGCGGTTACGGATATATGAGGGATTACCCTATTGAAAAATATATGCGCGACGCAAAGATCACGCAGATATACGAAGGGACGAATCAGATACAGCGGGGCATTATCGCGAATCATCTGATAAAAGAAACCGCGGCAAAATAGATCGAGGAAAATATGAATATCATAGTATGTATAAAGCAGGTTCCGGATACGACAAACGTCAGGATAGACCCTGAGACAAATACGCTTGTGCGCTCCGGCGTCCAGAGCATTGTAAACCCGTTTGATATGTACGCCATCGAAGAGGGCGTCAGGCTTAAAGAGAAATTCGGCGGCACAGTGACTATAATAACAATGGGCCCGCCTCAGGCGGAAGAGGCCTTGCGCGAGGCGATATCTCTGGGGGCTGACGGAGCGATCCTTATATCCGACAGGGCGTTCGCAGGAAGCGATACCTGGGCTACTAGCTATACGCTTTCAAGGGCTATTCAAAAGATCGGAAAGTTTGACATTATAATCTGCGGAAAGCAGGCGATAGACGGGGATACCGCTCAGGTGGGGCCCGGGATTGCCGCGTTCTTGGATATGCCTCAAATAACTTTTGTTAAGAAGATAGAAGACATAAAAGATTCTTTAATGCGCTCAGAAAGAATGACGGAAGAAGGCTATGATATCGTTGAATCGCCTTTGCCGTGCCTTATTACCGTGGTAAAGGAAATCAATGAGCCGAGGCTGCCTTCGTTAAAAGGTAAATTGAGGGCGAAAAAAGCGGAGATAAAAAAACTCGAAGCAAAAGACTTGGACGCGGACCCTGATTTGTTGGGGCTTAAGGGGTCTCCTACGAAAGTCGTTAAGATATTTACGCCTTCGCCGAGAAAAGGCGGACAGATTTTAGAAGGCGAGGTAAAGGATGTCTCTGAAAAATTGGTGGAGTTGTTAAAAAGCGAGATCTGTTAAGAGAGGATATATGTCTATCAAGATTATTAATGAAAAATGCGTAGGCTGCAAATTATGCGTCAGGACCTGCCCTTTTGGCGCAATTGAGCTGGTAAATAAAAAAGCGGTCATAGACCTTCATAAATGCACATTGTGCGGGGCGTGCATAGAATCGTGCAAGTTTGACGCTATCGTGCTTACAAAGATAAACCCTACGGACATGCCGTTCCCTAAAAAATTCGATGAATATAAAGGCGTATGGGTGTTCTGTGAACAGAAAAAAGGCGTGGTGCAGAGCGTTGCGTACGAACTTCTTGGCAAAGGCAGGGAGCTTGCGGATACGCTCGGGGTTGAGTTGTGCGGAGTTTTGCTGGGCGAGAACGTAAAAGGAGAGGCGCAGAAGGTCATTCATAGAGGCGTCAATAAAGTGTACCTTGTGGATGAGGCGGCTTTAAAACATTATCAGGACGAGCCGTATTCAAAAGTGTTGATTCAGTTGATAAAAGAGCATAAGCCGGAGATAGTGCTTTGCGGCGCTTCTTCAATAGGTAGGTCATTAATATCACGGGTAGCGATAGGTATCCATGCAGGGCTTACGGCGGATTGCACAGGCCTTGATATAGATATAAAAGAAAGGCTTCTATTGCAGACCCGTCCCGCGTTTGGCGGCAATATCATGGCCACCATTATCTGCCCTAATCACAGGCCTCAAATGTCGACTGTAAGGCATAAGGTGATGAAAGAGGCGGTCGAAAATAAGCATTACAAGGGAAAGATCATAGAAAAAAGTTACGATGCCAAGATTTATTATTCAAGGACAAGGCTTCATGATGTCGTAGAGGAGATAGAGGAGACGGTTAATCTGACGGAGGCGAATGTAATTGTTTCAGGCGGCAGAGGCATGCAGTCCCCTGAAAACTTTAAATTGATTGAAGACCTGGCGAAATCCCTCGGCGGGGCGGTAGGAGCTTCTAGGGCCGCTGTTGACAGCGGATGGAAAACTTATTCGCACCAAGTCGGCCAGACTGGAAAAACAGTCTGCCCTAAGATCTACATAGCGTGCGGCATATCCGGGCAGATCCAGCATCTTGTAGGCATGCAGTCTTCCGAAATAATCGTGGCTATAAATAAAGACCCTCACGCCCCGATATTCACCGTAGCCACTTACGGGATAGTGGGCGATTTGTTCGAGGTATTGCCGGAATTGACCAGGAGATTTAAGGAAGCATTGAAAAGGTAGAAGGCTATATGTATTTCAAATCCATAGAGATATTCGGATTCAAATCATTCGCAGACAAGACGAGGCTTGATTTTGAGCCCGGTATTACCGCCATAGTCGGCCCTAACGGCTGTGGAAAATCCAATATAGCAGATTCCATAAAATGGGTCCTAGGAGAACAATCTGCGAAGGTCCTTCGCGGCGGCAAGATGGAAGACGTTATTTTTAACGGTACCGACGGCAAAGAACCGGTAAGCTTTGCGGAGGTTTCCCTTACGCTTTCCAACCAGGACAGGATGCTTCCTATAGAATACGACGAGGTTACTGTCACCAGGCGGCTTTACCGTTCAGGGGAGAGCGAATATCTTCTGAATAAAACCCAGGTCCGGCTTAAGGATATAAACGAGCTTTTTATGGGCACCGGCATAGGCACCAGCGCTTATTCTCTTATTGAGCAGGGTAAGATAGACCAGGTTTTGAGCTCAAAGCCGGAAGAGAGGCGCGAGGTTTTCGAAGAGGCAAGCGGCATTACAAAATACAAGACAAAAAAGAAAGAGGCGTTGCGCAAGCTGGAAGATACGGAACAAAATTTATTGAGAATAAACGATATTATAATTGAAGTAAAGCGCCAGATCAATTCAATAGAGCGCCAGGCGAAAAAGGCGGAGCGCTATAAAGACCGCTATGAAGAACTGAAATCAATCGAGTTGAAACTATCCAGGATAGACCTTGAGATACTGAAAAGCAAAAGTATCAATTCCGAAGGGAATACGAACGAACTTAAGGAAAAAGAAGCGGCTCTTAACGCGGAGTTAAGCGCTTTGTCGCAGGACCTGTCATTGTTAAACAAAGACAGGTCTTCAGTGGAAAATAAAAGAGTGGAGCTCAAATCCCGGATAATAGAGCTTAACTCCGAGGTTTCAAAAGCCAGCGATAAGATTTCCATGGACAAGGAAAGGGTGGACGAGCTTACAAAGCGCAGGTTAGGTCTGGAGGATGAGATAAAAAAAGGCATGGACATTCTCATGTCTCAGGAAAAGGAGATCACGAATCTCAGGGAAAAGGTATCTGTCCTGGAAAAAGAAGATAATGCCAGGCTCAGCGGGGTCATAGAAAAGGAAAAAAGGTTCGAGGAAATATCGAAGACGATTAAGACAAGCGAAACGACGTTGTCCACTTCGAAGGCGAACAGTATAGATATTGCTTCTCACCAGGCCAAGCTAAGAAACCAAATGGCGAAGATATCAACCACTATTTCAACCCATGACGCAAGGCTCAAGAGGCTGGAATCTGAAAAATCAGCTATCTCGGGAGAAAAAGATAATTTGCGGACAAAGCTGAACGATATTCTTGTAGAAATAACAGCGGTAGAAAAAGAAGCCATCCTGCTTAAATCGAAAAGGGACGCTATCTCAGGCTCTGTATCGGCTATTCGCGCCTATATAGATTCGGTGATGGAAGAATCCAAGAAAATACATGCGGATCTGGCATCGGGTAAATCCAAATTAGAGCTTCTGGAAGAGGCAAGGCTCAGATATGAAGGCTTTTCTTCAGGCGTGAAAGCGATATTGGGAAGCTCCTCCAGGATAGAAGGCGTGAAGGATTGTCTTGCGAATCTTTTGACGGTCCGCAAAGGCTACGAGGTCGCAATAGAAACCGCAATACCGGAATATCTTCAAAGCATAGTGGTGGATACTATGGGATCCGCGGACAAAGCCATAGCGTACCTTAAAGAACATTCATACGGCAAAGCCTCGTTTATATATCCGGGATATTTTAATTCATCCGATATCTTATCGGAATCTGGCGCGAATATCAGCGATAGCCGCATTCTGGGCAAGGCGGCTGATTTTATAAATATAGAAGACTCTTATAAGAATATCCTGAGGCATATATTGAAAAACGTCTTTATAGTAAATGATCTTAATGACGCGAAGGCTCTTTTGGATAACGCCAAATCTTTTACGGGAAGCAGGTTTATTACGCTGTCGGGTGAAGTTGTAGAGAATGGGTTCATGACAGGTGGAAGCTCTAAAAAAGAAGAACTTGGCCTTGTGAACAGAGACTCCAGGATAAACGAGATACGACAGGCGATTAGTGACCTGGAAGAACGTTCTGTAAAGATTGAAGAAGAAAGGATAGCAAAAGAAAAAGAAGAAGAAGATCTGAAAGCCAAGCTTGCCTCTCTTGCGAGCGTGATCAGCGAAAAAGACATACTTTTCGCAAACGTTTCCAGCAACAGGGCCAACCTGGAGGAAAACATAAAAGGGGTAGAAGACGAAATATTACTCGTGAACCTTGAGATAGACGAGGTGAATTCCGAAATCCTGATCCTTAAACAGGAAGAAGAGTCTTCTCTCAAGACGTTGTCGCAGATAGAGATTGAAAACAAGGCTAACGAAGAAAGGGCTACTAATAGCGAGAGGCTTATACTGGAATGCGCCAAAGAAAGAGAGCGGCTTCTCGTAGAGATTGCAGAAGCGAGGACCGAGCTTGGGTCGCTTGAAAGCAAGAAGGAAGGGCTCTCCAGCACATTGAGTATATTGGAATCATCTTTACGGGACGCTAAAAATAATGTAGAGTCCAGGAAGCTGGAAATAGGCAGCTCTGTTAAAAAGGCGGAAGAGCTGGATTTGGAAATAAAAGAACTTGAAAAAAATATAGCTGTCTTGTCAGGAGAGGGTTCCGAAAAAAATAAAGAGCTGAGCGATGTGGAGAGCATGTACTCCGAGATAACAAGCAAGGCGGCGTCTTGCGAAGCTAAATTCAGAGAGATAGAAAACCAGATAAACGATATAAGATCAAATATACACTCTGTGGATTTGCAGAAGGCCGAGGTCAGTTACAGCATAGAAAACCTGACCCAGCGCATAAGGGATATTTATAAAACAGAGCTTTCGGAATTTCAACTGGAGGAGGATTGGCAGTCTTTGGACAGAGCCGTCCTGAAAAACAGCGTAGAGGAAATACACAATCAGCTGGATTCGATGGGCGCCGTGAACCTGGTAGCCATAGAAGAGAATAAAGAGCTTCAGGATAGATTTGTGTTTTTAACAAATCAGAGAGACGACTTATTGAAAGCCAAAGACACGTTGCTGAAGGCTATTGATAAGATAAATAAAACCACAAAAGATCTTTTTATAGAGACCTTTAATAGCATACAATCGGAGTTCAGGAATTTCTTTAAAATGCTTTTCAGAGGAGGAGACGGGGAGCTGATACTTCTGGACGACGCGGATGTTCTTGAATGCGGGATCGAAATAGTCGCAAGGCCTCCGGGGAAAAGGCTTCAAAACGTATCGCTTCTTTCGGGAGGTGAAAAAGCCCTTACGGCAGTCGCGCTTATATTCGCAATATTCAAGGTAAAGCCTAGCCCATTTTGCGTCCTGGACGAGATAGATGCTCCCTTGGACGAATCTAACGTTGACAGGTTTTCAAGAAGTCTGGATATGTTTACAAACACCTCGCAGTTCATCGTGATAACCCACAATAAAAAGACCATTGACAAGGCTGACGTGATGTATGGCATTACCATGCAGCAGTCCGGCGTATCAAAGGTCGTATCAGTCAAATTCTCGGATTCCAAAAAACAGGAAGAAGTGGAACAGATAACTAAAGAATAAAAAACCGCTCCCGATCGGAGATCGGGAAGCTGTGTCCCGATCTCCGATCGGGAGCGGTTCGAGATGCAGTTAAAGTAGTTATTAAACGCAGATTCTATTTTTGCCGGATCTTTTGGCTTCGTAAAGAGCCTTGTCGGTTTTGGATATAAGGTCTTCTTTTACATTGCTGTCCGAAGGGTAAGAGGCTACGCCTATACTTATAGTTATATTTTTTAGCCTGGGGCTCGTCTCAACGGCCTTTCTTATGCGCTCAGCCAGGACAAGGCCCTCTTCTTTTTTCGTCATAGGAAGTATTATCCCGAACTCTTCTCCGCCGTAACGGGCTACGATATCTATCTTTCTTGACACATCCTTGAATATCTTCGAGATTTCCCTGATAATGCTGTCGCCTGCCTGATGGCCATAGGTGTCGTTAAAGGCCTTAAAATTATCTATATCAATCATAAAAAGCGTAAAATAGGATTTTGCAAGGGCCGATTTCTTTATTTCTTCCCCCAGGAGATATTGAAAATATCCGTGATTCCATAATCCCGTGAGGGAGTCGGAATTGGAAAGCACCACGGTCTGTTCGTAGAGCCTGGAATTTTCAATCGCAAGGCCCGCCTGGTTCGCGAACATCGTTAAGATCCTGACGGCGTCCACTGTTATAGGTTTTTTATTGAACCTGTTATCCGCGAGGAGGACGCCTATCACTTTGTTCTTCGCCTTTAGCGGTACGGTTACAAATTCATCCAGGTCCAGAAGGGTTGAAAAGCTGTCCTGCGCTTTTTGTTTTGCCTCGGAAGTGTTTATTATAAAAGGCATGCCTTCCAGGGCTGTCAAGGCGATTACTCCGGAATCTTCCTTGATAAGGATCTTTATTGATTTTATCGTATCGTTAAGTTTGGATTTTTTCAGATGGTCAAACTGAGTCTCCACGCCGATCAATTCTTCAAGCCCTATTTTATTTTTTTCTATATGCGCCCAGATATTGGTGGCATCTTCCGCGCTATCAGGGCCTATGCCCATCTTGCCTTCCAGTCGGTTTTCTTTTTCATTAACAAGGAATAACATGGCCCTGTTGAAGCTCAGGCCTGTATGCGAAGTTGCCGCCGTGAGTATGACATAGAGGATTTCTTCCAGGTTAAGGGTGGTGCGCATGGCATTGCCTATATCATAAAACGTCTCCAGCTCAGTCCTGGCCTTATTCAAATCTTCCTGATAGTTTCTGTCTTTTCCATTATCCATAATATTTTAGTATACCATAATCTTGACATTCTAACAATGTTAGTTTTGTCAAGTTTATGGCGTAGGCGGGGCATAATCTTGACAAAACTAACATTGTCACAGTGTCAAGTTTTGTAAAGTTGTTGACAATAGGGCGAGGATCGGTATAATATACTCAATCTTCGGGAGAGGGTGAAATTCCCCACCGGCGGTATAGTCCGCGAGCTCTCATGAGAGGGCAGATCCGGCGCAGTTCCGGAACCGATTGTGAAAGGCTAGATGGTAGAAGATAAGCAGAGTGTTTTTGTATTGCCCGAAGATTTTGTTCGGGCGTTTTAATTATATGAACTTTATTCTCGTTCGTCGATCGGGGTTGTTCCCGATCGGCGAACGAGAACGGAATGGTCGGATGCTATGAAATTCAATACAATACCTGAGATTATCAAAGACCTGCGAAAAGGCAGGATGGTCGTTATTGTTGATGATGAAGACCGCGAAAATGAGGGCGATCTTGTCATAGCAGCTGATTTTGTCACGCCTTCCGCGATAAATTTTATTATAAAACACGCGAGAGGCCTTGTGTGCATGCCTATGGAAGGCGATAGGCTTGACGAGCTTGGGCTGCATCCGATGTATGAGGGTAACCAGGATGCGTTTAAGACTGCGTGGGCTATTTCCGTAGATGCTAAAAAAAGAACAACTACCGGGATATCTGCTCATGACCGCTCAGTTACTATAAGGGACCTTATAAATCCCAAGACAAGGCCTGATGATCTTGCGCGTCCAGGGCATGTGTTTCCTTTGCGGGCGAAATCCGGAGGGGTTTTAACCCGCGCGGGCCATACAGAGGCGTGCGTTGATCTGATGAAGCTAGGGGGATTATATCCGGCAGGGGTTATATGCGAAATAATAAATGATGACGGCACAATGGCCAGGCAGAAAGACCTGGGAAAATTTTCAAAAAAGCATAAGCTTAAGATAGGCACTATCGCGGATTTAATTAATTACAGGAGGAAAACGGAAAAATTTGTGACTTGCGTTGCCTCAAGTCAGATTCCTACGGATTACGGGATATTTAAATTATATCTTTATGAATCAACTAGTGATAAGGACCAGCAGATCGCGATGGTAAAAGGCGATGTAAAAGGGAAAAAAGATGTTTTGGTGCGAGTGCATTCAGAGTGCCTCACAGGGGATATATTCGGCTCCAGAAGATGCGATTGCGGGGAGCAGCTTCACAAGACTTTGGAGCTTATAAGGAAAAAACCCAGAGGCGTTCTTTTATATATGAGGCAGGAAGGCCGCGGCATAGGACTGGTGAACAAGGTAAAGGCGTATGCGTTGCAGGATAAGGGCCTTGATACAGTAGAGGCGAACGAGCAACTTGGCTTTAAGCCTGACCTTAGGGACTATGGCATAGGCGCTCAGATATTAGCGGATCTGGGATTAAAGACGATCCAGCTTATTACGAATAATCCGCGCAAGATAGTAGGCTTGTCCGGCTATGGCCTGGAGGTAGTAAAAAGGGTTCCTATGGAGGTGCAGCCTAACTGTGCTAACATAAGGTATCTGGAAACTAAAAAAGCAAAATTAGGGCATAAATTAAAATTAAAAAGGTCTCTCGCCGCTGGATGAGAAAACCAGGGTGGATGCGGGATCAAAATTTGCTTCGCAAAATTCGGAGGAATGTATGTACAAAATAATTCAGGGTGAGCTTGTTGCGAAAGGTAAGAAATTTGGAATCATAGCATCCAGATTCAATGATTTTATTACTAACAGGCTGCTGGAGGGGTGCGTTGACGAGCTTGTCAGGCACGGCGCAAAGGATAGCGATATGGAAGTTATCTGGGCTCCCGGCGCATTTGAAATACCGGTTCTCGCAAGCCATATGGCAAAGAGCAAAAAATACAATTCTATAATATGCCTGGGCACTATAATAAAAGGGGCTACGTCTCATTTTGATTATATTGCCAGCGAGGCGTCTAAAGGTATCGCGAATGTTTCTTTGAATACGGGCGTGCCTGTGATATTCGGAGTTATTACAGCTGATTCAATAGAACAGGCAATAGAAAGAGCCGGCACAAAACAGGGCAATAAAGGCCGTGACGCGGCTCGCTCGGCTATTGAGATGGCAAATTTAGTGGCGGAGCTTTAATATGCGCAAAAGGACACTGGCGAGGGAATGCGCTTTAAAAATTCTTTACAGGATAGAGATTTCCAGGGAGTCCGTGGATTCCAGCCTTAAAGATTTCTGGTCTGAATCAACTGAGTTTACGAATAAAGAAACCTGTGATTTTGCTGAGATCCTGGTAAAGGGTACATGCGAAAATATCAAGACAATAGACGAGGTTATTTCAAAATACGCGGATAATTGGAACATCTCAAGAATGGCTGTCATAGACAGGAATATAATGCGCATGTCCGTGTATGAGATGCTTTACAGGGAAGATATCCCGCCAAATGTTTCTATAAACGAGGCGATAGAGCTTGCCAAAAAATACGGGGATGTGGATTCCGGAAAATTTGTCAACGGGATACTTGATAAAATAAAAAAGGTAGAGCTAAAGGGCAAATGGGAAAAGTAGCCGATCTTCATGTCCATACAAATATTTCCGACAGCACCTTTTCCCCTGAAAAGGTTGTCGAATTAGCCAGGCTGAAGGGCCTGGATGCTATTGCAATAACGGATCATGATACCTGCGCCGCGATTGAGCCGGCTATAAGATTAGCAAAGGATACGGGCGTAGAGATTATTCCAGGTGTAGAATTGACTGCGGAACTCGAAGACGATGAGATACATATACTCGGGTATTTTATAGACTGGCAGAATGAAGCTTTTACAAAAAAACTTAAAGAACTTTGCAGGGTCAGGGAAGAAAGGGCAAAGGAGATTTTAAGAAAACTGAACGAACAAGGTATTGATCTAAAATATGAGGATTTGCTGGAGGTTGCAGGGCCATGCACAGGATCCATAGGAAGGCTGCATATAGCAAATCTTTTGTATAAAAAAGGAAAGGTAGCTTGTACCAAAGAGGCGTTTACAAAATATATAGGCAATGACTCTCCCGCGTATGTAAAGAAATTCAAATTATCTCCCAGGGAGGCGTCTGATATGATAAAAGCCGTAGGCGGGGTCAGCATTCTTGCTCATCCTAAAACAATCAGTACTGAAGCCAGGCCTTTGGAAGATACCGTGAAGATGCTTGTGGATGAAGGAGTGCAGGGCATAGAAGTTTATCATTCAGACCATAGTAAGTCGGAATCTTCCGGATTCAAAGAGTTAGCCGAAGAATACGGCCTGCTTATAACAGGCGGCTCTGATTGCCACGGGCTTGGGAAAAAAGAAGTGATGCTGGGCAAAGTAAAGGTTCCGTATGAATTGGTGGAAAAATTAAGAAGCGCTTCACGATTAAAATAAACTTCCCGTTCGGCGATCGGGATGAAATAATTGTCCCGATCGCCGAACGGGAATAGGTGAAACAATATGAATAAACATGAATTTTTTATGAGAAAGGTTTTGGAACTTGCTGAAAAAGGCAAGGGGACTACCAGCCCTAACCCTATGGTAGGCGCGTTGATTGTTAAGAACGGTAAGATTATAGCAAGCGCTTATCACGTCCGGCCGGGCGGGCTTCACGCAGAGGCAATTGCGCTGAAAAGAGCGGGCGAGAAGGCAAAAGGCGCAACGCTTTATGTTAATCTTGAACCATGCGCGCATTTAGGAAGGACTCCCCCGTGCTCAAAGGCTATTATAAAAAGCGGGATAAAAGAGGTTTATTGCTCAATGATAGACCCAAATCCCTTGAATAATGGAAAAGGCAAAAAAGATTTGGAGAGAAACGGCGTTAATGTCAGAGTAGGAGTTTTGAATAAAGAAGCAGAGAGGTTAAATGAAGTTTTTATAAAATATGTTACAGAGAAGATGCCTTTTGTTACGATAAAGGCCGCTGAGAGCCTGGATGGTAAAATTGCCACAAACTCGATGGACTCAAAGTGGATTACAACGGACGCTTCCAGAGATTATTCACATGCTTTGCGCAGCGGGATGGATGCCGTGCTAGTGGGCGTAAATACAATAATCAGGGATAATCCGATCCTGACTTCAAGAAAGAATAAATCTCCGATAAAGATTGTATTGGATTCAAAACTAAGAGTTCCGAAGAACTCGAATATTTTTTCAAAAAGATCTTCCGCGCTTAACATAGTGGCAATCTTGAAGAGGTCATTAAGGGATCCTCATGTATTGAAAAAAGCGGAGAGGCTTAATAAAAAAGGGATTCTTGTTATAGCCTGCCCAGGCAAAAGTTCCAGGATTGACCTTGAGTGGCTTTTAAAAGAGCTGGCGGAGCTAGAGATCAGCCGCTTATTGGTAGAAGGAGGGGGCGATACTATAGCGGGATTTTTAGAGCAGGGTTTTGCGGACAGGGTTTTATTTTTTATAGCTCCGAAAATTATAGGCGGCAGAAATGCAGTGACTTCTGTAGAAGGCAAGGGCGTAGATAAAGTGAGCCATGCCATAGAATTGAAAAACGTAAAAGTTGAGATGATAGAAGGCGATATCTTAATAAGCGGCGAACCAAAAACTTGACAAAACTTACATTGTCAGAGTGTCAAGTTTATTGGGGGAAAAAGGGGGCGGTGAGGGATGTTTACGGGGATTGTTGAAGAGATGGGAGTGGTTAAGGGTGTAAATAAGACAGGCGCGGGTGCGCTGCTTAAGATAAGATCAGAAAAGGTGTGTTCTGATACTAAGATAGGCGATAGCATCTGCGTGAATGGCTCTTGCCTGAGTGTGGTAGAGATAAGTGGAAATATCTTAAGCTTTGACGTGATACCCGAGACGCTTACAAGGACCGCTATAGCTCACCTGAAAACCAATGATTCCGTAAATCTGGAAAGAAGCATGAAAGCCGATTCCAGGATAGGTGGGCATTTTCTTACGGGCCATGTGGATTACAAAGGCACTATCGTTGATATATCCAGAAAACAGGAAAGCGTGGGGTTTAAGATATCTCTTCCAAAGGAGTATGCGGGTTTTGTGGTTGAGAAAGGCTCCGCGGGAATTGACGGCGTAAGCCTTACGGTCTCAGGCGTGGGGAAAGAAGATTTTACGGTTTATCTTATACCGCATACACTTAAAAACACCACATTTTCTATAAAGAAAAAAGGCGATTTTATAAATGTAGAGACGGACATAATAGGGAAATACGTAGCAAAGGATAAAGCTAAAGCGAGTGATTTTCAAGACATACTTAAAGAATACGGATATATATGAGGTCAGGCTATGCGCATGACATATTTTATACCGGGCGGATTTGTATCATTTCTAATAGCGTTATTTATAAGGTTATGGGCAATTGACCATGGCCATGTATTTTTGGCAAAGGTTGCTTTCATTTACATGGTAATCCTTTTGATACCACTGGCAATTGTCATATTTGCCGTACTTTTTGCTGTAATAGTTTTTCTGTTTATGCAGATATTTTTAAGGATGAAAAGATCTTAAAGGAACCTCCCTGCTTGTTTAAAAAAATACCCTGCGTTATTATCGTATTATTAATCGCGTTTTTAATAACAGGATATTTTTGCGCAAAACCAATCCTGCGTCCAATAATCAATAAGGAACTCCAGAAGATCTTTAAGGAAAGCTCCGTAGCCGACTTCAGGCTGACGAAAGATTTTATAGAATTCCAGGGCGTAAAAATCAAGGAAAGAAGTTCTTATGATGTAAAAATAGAGAAGGTAAGGATTTATTATAAACTGCGTTCAATACTTAAAAAGAAAATAGATAAAATTGAAGCGCTTGGCGCTGATCTGGATTTCAGCAAAGACGATATGAAAGTTAAAGCTGTTGCGTCGTTACAATTTGACGTATCTTCCGGCATTATAGATTACATAAAACTTAACGTTGTATCTTTTAAGACCAATTTGTTTGAAGTAAAAGGAGTATTATTAAACGCCGCGCAGGGCCGGGACACGGGGGAATTTTTTATAAAGGCCTTTAACTGTGATAAATTAAAAATAGGAGAAGTGTCCGGAAAAAGCGAACTTAAGGGCAAAATGCTGTACATAAGGCCTTTAACGGTAAGTTTTATAGGAGGAAACGTCGCTGGAGAATTTGAAGTGTCGCTTGACCAGGATATGAACTATTCTTTGAATCTGGATAGCCATGGCCTTGAGATCAAAAGGTTTGTGGATAATATGGAGCTTAATGAAAAGTTTGATATGACAGGCCGCTTGAGCGGGGAATTTTATCTTTCAGGCGCGGGCCAGGCAATAAAAGAAATAGAAGGGGATTTCCGTACAGACGCCGGAGGGGGCACTCTTATCATAAACGATAAAACCTTTTTGGAAAATGTTGCTAAACAGTCCAATCAGCCACTTGATATAATAGTGGAAAGTTTCAGGAATTACAATTATAATAAAGGGATAATTAAATTATCCGCGGAAACAGGCAATCTGGTTATGGACCTGAAGCTTGAAGGCAAATCAGGAAAGAGAAGCCTTGCGATTATTTTGCATGACTTTAACAAGGGAAAGGAGAAACCATGAAAAAGATTTTTATAGCGTCTATAATAATAGTTGCTTTTTTGGGATGCGCCAGGGTAAGGGTAGAGGCGCCTAAGGATCCGATAAAGCTGGATATATCAATGAGGCTGGATATCTACCAGCATGTTGCAAAGGATATTGATGCTATTGAGGATATAGTTTCCGGAAATGAAAATAAGCCGGCTGTTGGCAAGCAGGGGTCATGGCTGGACGTGTTTGTAAAAGACGCGTATGCCCAGGAATCAATGAGCCCGGAGGTTGAAAAGGCCGCTTATGGCCGCAGGGACAGGAAACCTCAATTAATTTCGCTGGAAGAAAGCGGGGTAGTTGGCGAGAATAAGCTTGGCATGGTTGAGATAAGAGCCAGCGCAAATTCTTCGGCGCAGGCTATAGTTGATGCAGAAAATAATGACCGCATGACGATATATAAAGCAATTGCCCAGAAAAACGGGATTAGCATGGAAGAAGTACAGAAGATGTATGCGAAAAAATTGCAGGATGGAGCCAGTTCCGGAACTCCGGTGGAAGCTTTAAATGAATCATCCGGCCGGTACGAGTGGAAGACGAAATGATAATAGCTGTAAACATCATAGGTTTTTGTGTAATAGCAGTCCTGATATATTTTTTCAGCAGGAAGATGGTTGGCTCTGCGTCAAAAGAGAATGAAGAAAAGATAAATGCGCTCCGCATGGAATGGAGCGATACGCTTTCAAAAAACACAGAGCTTATTTTAAAACAGCTTAATGAAAGCGCCAAGGTCCAGCAGATGATGTCTGGCAGTATGGGAGAGAGGCTTGATAACGCGGCGAAGGTTTTTGGAGACGTCAAAAAAAGCCTGGGGTCTCTGGATGAAAAGACCCAGCAGATTTATGAGGTAGGCAAGGATATAGCGAGTCTGCAGGAAATACTCAAGGCCCCCAAGATGAGAGGCGGGCTTGGAGAACTATTCCTGGAATCGCTTCTTGAACAGATAATGCCTCATAAGGATTTTTACGAGCTTCAGCATTGCTTTAAGACAGGCGAAAGGGTAGATGCTGTAATCAATATCGGGAGCCGCCTGGTGAGCGTGGATTCAAAATTTCCGCTGGAGAGCTTTAAGAGGTTTGTAGACGCGCAAAATGACGATGATAAAAAGCGCGCGAAAAAAGAGTTCGTAAAAGCGGTCAAGGACCATATAGATTCTATCGCGGATAAATATATACTTCCGGATGAAGGCACGTACGACTTCGCTCTGATGTATATACCTGCGGAGAATGTCTATTACGAAACGATTATAAAGGATGAAGTCTTCGGAGAAGATAAATCCATATTCAGCCATGCCATATCCAGAAAAGTCATACCTGTATCGCCGAATAGTTTTTACGCGTATCTACAGGTGATTATCCTTGGCATGAAAGGCCTGAAGGTGGAAGAAAAAGCGCAGGAAGTGATAAAGACGCTTATCGCTTTAAAAGGTTCTCTCGGGAAGTTTGCGCAGGATTTTGAAGTAATAGGCAGTCATATCGATAATATAAAATCAAGTTATGAAAGGGCAGTAAAAAGCCTGGATAAATTCGAAGATAAACTGCTTTCAGCAGATTCGCTGGAAGAAACTAAAAAGTTGACTTAATGTGCGGGGCGTAGCGCAGTTGGCTAGCGCGTTGCGTTCGGGACGCAAAGGTCGCTGGTTCGAATCCAGCCGCCCCGACCATTTTGTTCTGGTAGCAATTTCATCAAACAAGCTTTGGTCTTTATGTCAGAGAAATTGATTAATATGCCCAATAGACACATTCGCATTTAAGCCATTGACAATAATATAAATTATGGTATAGTAGTACCAAAATAGAATATTTCGTCCTGTGTTAGAAGGGGGAACCTGGACACTAAAAAAGTCAAACCTTCACTGGAAATTCCAGTGAAGGTTTTTTTGTTTATATAGGGTTGTTGACTATTAACATAAGGAGGTGTAAAATGAATCAAATTGGAGATTTATTTCCGCTTAAATTATTAGGAGTTCCACAAGAAATGCCTGTTTTAACCAAAGAACAATTTAGAGTAAAGCCAAAAGAAGTTCATGACGGCTTAATGCCACTATTGTCTAAAATCGATGCTGAACCGTATTTTGAGGATAAAACAAAAAGTTTTATTCTCTTTAAAGAAGACACCCTTAAGCTACTTCCCCTAATTCCTGACGAATCTATAGATATGATCTTTGCTGATCCGCCGTATTTTCTTTCAAATGGTGGCATTACTTGCCATGCAGGGAAAATGGTCTCTGTGAATAAAGGCAAGTGGGATGTTTCCAATGGCGTAGGGGATAATCACCTGTTTAACCAAAGATGGCTTAAACAATGTCAGCGCATATTAAAGCCGAATGGCACTATTTGGGTTTCCGGCACGTCTCATATTATCCATTCTATAGGTTTTGCCATGCAGGAACTGTATTTTAAGATTTTAAATGATATTGCCTGGTTTAAGGTGAATCCTCCGCCGAATTTAAGCTGCAGGTATTTTACCCACTCTACGGAAACAATACTCTGGGCCGCCAAAAGTCAAAAATCAAAACATCATTTCAATTATTCTCTGATGAAACAGCTTAATAATAATAAGCAGATGCTTAGTCTATGGCATATAAAGCCTCCTGAAGCATTTGAAAAGAAATATGGCAAACACCCTACTCAAAAACCAATGAAATTACTCGAAAGAATTGTTCAGGCCGCTACCAAAAAAGGCGATGTAGTTCTGGATCCTTTTAACGGCTCAGGCACAACAGGCTTAGAAGCGTGTCTATTGGGTAGAAAATATATAGGAATTGATTCAGAAAAAGAATATTTGGAATTAAGCATAAAGAGATTCAGAGATTTAAGATTATAAAAGGGTAAGCATAATGATAAAAGGCGGCAAAGGTGGAGGCAAAACAATAACTGGCCTCAAGTTTGAATCAAGAGTTACCCTTGAAAAAGTATTACTTGCTGTACCTAATTATAAAGTTTCAAATGACAAAGTTTATTTCAAAGGCCAGGTAGTAGCCGAATTCTATCCCAAAAATAAATTATACAAAAATCTGCTCGAACCAAAAGGAGTAGATTATTCAAAAATTATTACAAAGAGGCTTTTGCCTGACGAAGCGATTCTTATCTTAAAAGATAACACCCTGTTTATTATAGAAATTAAGTTTCAAAAAGTAGCTGGTTCTGTAGACGAAAAACTCCAAACCTGCGATTTCAAAAATAGGGAATACAAAAAATTACTCGCCCCATTAAACATATCCGTCAAATATACCTATGTCCTAAGTGATTGGTTCAAAAATCCAAGTTATAAAGATGTCCTGGAATATGTAAAATCAGTCGGATGTTATTATTTCTTCAATGAACTGCCGATGGAGTTTTTGGGATTACCACTTTAAAATAACAATATGAATAAACCAAGCAAAAGAAATATTTATAAACATGAGATTGAACTGCAACCTCTAAAGATTATAAATAGACCACGCGAAGAATTTCGAGTACTTTTAGAAAAGGTAAAATATAAAGGCTATGAGGTTGAACAGATAAACGATGGTAGAAAAATAGTAATGACTAAGCCGGGAGGTAAGTTTGTTTTTGGTCAGGTTAAACGAGAAGATTTTATGGTTTGGGTATATAGTCCGCAAGATTTGTCTCTTTGGTTAATTTCTCATAAGGATATTTTTAAAGATTTAGAAGAAAAAGGCCAATCTGATCCTGAAGAAACAATAAAGATAATAGATTGCCTTGAAAGAGTTTTTAATGGTGAAGAACCGGATGATGTTTTGAAATCAGTAAAATTAAAAAATTCAATAGGCGAGCTTCCAGAAGTTTTGCTTAAAGCCTATAAATGGATATGGGGACAGGAAGATTGCAATTATCCCACAGGGGAAGGTAGAGGAATGTCAATGAAGGGTATCAGAGAATTAAGAGAAAAGTTGAAGCAGTTTTAATTTTGAAAAGAGGTCCTATTGCAAAGAGGTGGTAAATAAGATTTATATAATAAAATTTAAGGTAACTCTCTAAATTGTAAGTTATTTTTTTATTCCACTTTTTGAAGGGAATAGAAAAAAGAATATAAGAAGGAATACATTGAATCCTAAGAGGAGCGAAGATGCCTAAAAGAGGAGAGAAACATAATCAAAAAACATTGAAAAAAATTAGCAAGAGTATGCGCGGAAAAGTTGCATGGAATAAATCTAAACATTTGGGGAAGTTAGGAAAAAGAGAGATTGGAATAGGGAAAAGAGGGATTCTAAAATGGATAAAAGATGAAAATTTACGGAAAATTATTAGAAGAGATTACGCTACAGCACAAATATGTGAGGAGGATGGACTTTTTAAACCAGCAATTATTTTATATGCTGGGTTATTGGAAGCTTTATTGATATATAAAATTAACAGAAAGAAACAGGAAAAATTTGAAAAACTTATTGAAAAAGCTTTGCAACTAAACTTGATAAAGAGAGAACAAGCTAGCCATATGCATACAATTAGAGACTTTAGAAATTATGTTCATATCTATAAAGAAATATCGGCAGACTTGGAAATCATTAATGGAGGAATCGCTCAGTTATGCAGGCAACTATGCGATTCTATAATAAAGACGCTTAAAGTTAAGTAAAAATTGTGATAGTTTTTTTGGTTTTCGACTTCGCTCGGCCCAAGAAAAAAATGTTGTTAAGTGGGTATTGTCTGTGGGCGTATAGCTGCCGAACTTCCTGTTTCCAATTTATATCCTATCTAATATATAGAGAGTTTTTCTGACGCGCCGCATTTCTAGGCGTTCTCAACGGGTCAATTTTTATAAGACATGAAGAGATTGCAATAAACGTTAAAGGCTGTATAATAAAAAATAAGGGACGTGTCAAAAAAGGACATACGACTTTGCGGAGTGTCCCAAAACGACACGTCCCAAATAAAATAGCAAGTTTTTTACCAGAGGCTAACTATGTCTATTAAAGGTTCATGATATTGAGGAGATGAGGTGAAAGTTAAACAGCTTAACATTTACAAGGAAAATAAGCCGAGTTTATATGTTATGTTGGTTTTGCCACTTTTTATTTATTATATAGTTTTTTCTGCTTCGATTGCTTCTGGAGATGATCTTCCTGTGAATCCATTAGTCCAGACCAGAGAGCCCACTATTACTTCCGAGGGCAGCAAATCTTCTCCCTTATACGGCGTAGCTACAGAACTCCTAAATTTTACTTCTAAGCATGAAACAGAAGATAAAAACATTCCTTATGAAGTTGACGCAAAAAAAGAAACCTATATATATGACGAAACAGACCCTAATAATAAAAAATTCATAAATAAAATCAAATCACAAAATGTTAGCTTAGAAGAACCCAAGGATTTGCAAAACCAAACAAAAAAGACCAATATTTTTATATTTTCTGGAGATAGTTATCAGGGTTCTTTCTTGTCTAATTTTATTGATCAAATAAGAGAAGGTTTAGTAATATCACAACCAGAGCAGGAGATGGTTACTAACACAGAGATAGAGCGTTAACCAGAAAATAGAATTTAAAAAATAAATAAAAACAATTAATTAGTTATTTTGGGGGAATAAGGGACGTGTCAAAAAGGGACATACGACCTTACAAAGTGTTCCAAAATGACACGTCCCTAATGGTTTCAAAACGTCAAGTTGCTGGAAGATGGGGAGATGTTCTTGATTAATTGAAAATATGTGATATAGTCTAATTACAATTAAATAGCAGTCCCGAGTTAGAAGGAGTAAATCCCGGACGTTAATAAAGTAAAACCTTCACAGCAGTAGTTTCTGTGAGGGTTTTTTGTTTTTGGCGGGTTTATAAACAAAAGGAGGCAGTATGGAAGGGATCAAAGTTTTAAGGAGTACCCAGATAATTATCCTGGGAATATGTTTTGTAGTGGCAACCATTGCGTCAACAGTGATATTTTCGCAAGGGCTTATTAAAATTAAAAAGTTTTCAAGCGAGGTTATTAAAGTGACAGGCTCGGCTGAAAAAAATATCATATCAGACTATATGGTGTGGGCATCCAGCTTCTCAAGGAAGGACCTTAAGATGGTGGATGCCTTTACCATGCTGAAGCAGGACCTGGTAATGGTAAAGGGATATCTTGTAAGTAATGGAATAAAAGAGGATGAGATTATTATTGCGCCTGTGGCTACAGAAGTGTTGTATAAAAAGACTGAAAAAGGCACGAACACTAATGAGATTGAAGGATATCGCCTTACGCAGGGAATAGAGGTGCGTTCTAAGGACGTCAAAAAGACCACTGATATATCAAGGCAGTCGACAGAGCTTCTGGAAAAAGGCATAGAATTCATATCCTATTCGCCAGAGTATTTTTACACAAAGCTTCCCGAGCTTAAACTTGAAATGCTGGCAGAGGCTACTTCTAACGCCAAGAAAAGGGCAGAACAGATGGCTGTTTCAACCGGTAATAAGATCGGCGTCATGCGTTCTGCCAGAATGGGAGTTTTTCAGATAACGCCTGTAAATTCTTTTGATGTGTCAGATTGGGGATACAACGATACGACATCGCTCGAGAAAAAAGTAAATGCTGTGGTGAATGTGGAATTTGCTATATCGGAATAAATAAAAAATAATTAAAATTTTTGAAAGAAAATCGCCTCCAGATGTGTCTTGTATGGTAGAGAGGAGGGGTGTATGGGAAGAGAATTTATTCCAGAGGAAGTAATTGAGCGGAAAATATTAATGATCCGCGGACATAAGGTGATGCTGGACAGGGATTTGGCGGAGCTTTATGGAGTCTCTACAAAGCGCTTAAATGAACAGGTGAAAAGAAACATAAAAAGATTTCCAGAGGATTTTATGTTTCGGTTAACTTGGAAAGAAGCAGAATCTTCAAGGTCGCAAATTGCGACCTTGAAAAAAGGTGAAAATATTAAATATCTTCCTTATGCTTTTACGGAGCAAGGCGTGGCTATGTTATCTAGTGTTTTGAATAGTGAAAGAGCTATTCAGGTTAATATCGTTATTATGCGGACATTTGTAAGGCTGAAACAGATTTTGTCCATGAACAAAGAACTGGCATATAAATTGGCAGAGCTTGAACATAAAATAGAAAAACACGACGGAGATATTCAGGCTATATTCGAGGCCATCCGCAGGCTCATGGCTCCTCCTCCAATTAAACCAAAACCGCAGATAGGGTTTAAGTCTGATAGTTAAAAAAAATAATTAAAATTTTTGAAAGAAATCCGCCTCCAGATGTGTCTTGTATGGTAGAGAGGAGGGGTGTATGGAAAATGAATTTATTCCTGAACAGGTAATTGAACCGAAGATTTTTATGATAAGGGGACATAAGGTGATGCTGGACAGGGATTTGGCAGAACTTTATGGGGTAAAATCTATTAGGCTAAGAGAACAGGTAAAGCGAAATATTAGCCGTTTTCCAGAAGATTTTATGTTTCAATTGAGTAAAGAAGAAACCGAATTTATGGTATCGCAAAATGCGATACCATCATGGAAGCATCTAGGAGGATATTTGCCGTATGTGTTTACAGAACAAGGGGTCGCAATGCTTTCCAGTGTTTTAAACAGCGAGAGGGCGGTACAGGTTAATATTGCCATTATGCGGGCGTTTGTTAAACTAAGACAAATTCTATCTATGAATAAAGAGTTGGCATATAAATTGGCAGAACTTGAACGTAAAATAGAAAAGCATGACGAAGATATTCAGGCTATATTCGAGGCGATTCGCAGGCTCATGGCGCCTCCGCTGATTAAACCAAAACCGCAGATAGGGTTTAAGTCTGATGGCTAAAAAAATAATTAATTTTTTGAAAGAAATCCGCCTCCAGATGTGTCTTATATAGTAGAGGAGAAAGGAGGCGGTTATGGGAAGTATCGTAACAAGGGAAAGGCTATTTGAGCAAATAGCGGTATTGATTAAGCAGGCAAGGGGGAATGTTGCTTGCGCGATTGACCGTGAAATGGTCCTGCTTTACTGGAACATCGGCAAGATCTTAAAGGAAGAAGTAGTAAAGAATAAAAGAGCGGAGTACGGAGCACTGGTTATTCAGTCAATGAGTTTGCGATTAGCCCAAGATTACGGGCATGGTTTCTCTTTGCAGAATTTGTGGCATATGATTAAATTTTATGAAGTTTATCCAATTCTCTCCGCAGTGCGGAGAGAATTGGAAGGCCTGAGTTGGACACACATAAAAACCCTTATTTATCTTAATGATAATTTGAAAAGAGAGTTTTACGTTATTTTGTGCAGAAAAGAACATTGGAATACTAGAACGCTTGGAGAAAGAATAGACAGCATGCTGTATGAAAGAACCGCCTTATCAAAGCTTCCGCATAAGACTATCGCGGTCCAGTTAAAAGAATTAAATAGCGAAGACAAGACAACGCCCGAGCTGGTTTTTAGAGATCCTTATGTGTTAGATTTTTTAGAACTGGAAGACACCTATAGTGAAAAAGATTTAGAAAGCGCTATATTGAATGCCCTGGGGAAGTTTATCCTTGAATTAGGAAGGGATTTTTATTTTGTAGCAAGGCAAAAAAGAATAACCATTAATAATGAAGATTTTTATATAGATCTGTTATTTTATCACAGGAAATTGAAATGCTTTGTAGTCATAGACTTAAAACTCGGAAGGTTTAAAGCCGAATATAAAGGCCAAATGGAACTTTATCTGAAATATCTGGAGAAATACGAAATTAAAGAAAATGAAAACCCTCCGGTTGGCATAATTTTATGCGCGGAGAAAAACAGGGAACAAATAGAATTATTATTTTTGTCTGACGATAGAATAAAAGTGGCAGAGTATTTAACCAGGCTTCCTTCCAAGAGGTTATTTAAAGAAAAGCTGCATAAAGCCATACAAATGTCAAAGAATTGCTGACGCATCAAGATCTTATGTTTATTTTAACTAGAGAAGAACTATTGAACTTATCACAAATTGTGATAAGTTCGAAAATTAAGCGTACTCCTAATTTTATAATTGCATAAATAGCTATTTGACGGTAGAATAGTCAAAAGTAGCGAAGAGCTGTATGTTAAAAAACAAGGAGGATTTATGCAGGCAATGAGTTTAGCGTTAAAGAGGGTGAGAGAGGTATCTTTGGTTAATAAGGTTATGCTGGCATTAGGTATGGCGGCGCTGACAGGGATATTGGCGCAGGTGAGGTTGTTTTTACCATGGACGCCGGTGCCTGTTACGTGCCAGACCTTCGCGGTTTTATTGGCAGGTATTGTCCTTGGAAAATACTGGGGCGGCATAAGCCAGATAATGTATGTAGTCCTGGGAATAGCCGGGATCCCGTGGTTTAACGGAGCTACCGGAGGATACAGCGCAATTATCGGCCCTACAGGCGGTTATCTGTTAGGGTTTATCCTGGCAGCGTTATTTATAGGGCATGTTTCCGATAAATACGAATGGTCAAAAGGGTTTTACCAGATGCTCGGGATTATGATGTTCGCTAGTTTTGTTTTGATCTATTTACCGGGCATTATTCAGCTTAGCGTATGGCTGTATTTATTTAAAGGGACGTCTTCAAATATTGCTCAGCTGGCCTATGCAGGCGTTATGCCTTTTGTGGCAGGCGACATGGTGAAGATAATAAGCGCCGCGCTGATAGCTAAGTCATTAAAATAAATCACCTCATGGAAAAACTGCCGGAATTAGGGAAAATCCATCCTGATTTTTTCAACAGGGTCATATATCCAAAGCTGGGCAAGAAAGATAAATCTATTATCGTCGGGCCGCAGCATGGAGTTGATTTTGGCGTAATTGATTTGGGCAGTAAGGTGATGGTTTTATCGGCAGACCCTTTTTATATCGCTAAAGAACTGGGCATGGAAAAAGCGGCGTGGTTTGCTGTTCATATCCTTGCTTCGGACGTTGCAGTAAGCGGCATAGCCCCTAAATATTTAGCCGTGGATTTAAACCTTCCTCCAGAAATAACAGAAGACGAGCTTGCCAGGATGTGGGATGCCGTCCACAGAGAATGTAAGAAATTAGGTATCGCGGTAGTTACGGGCCATACCGCAAGATATGCAGGGTGCAATTATCCGATGGCAGGCGGGGCTACCATGATAGGGATTGATAAAAAAGAAAAATTAATAGCGCCGAAATGCAGGAGCGGAGACGCTATTGTAATCTCAAAAGGCCCTGCCATTGAGACAACAGGGCTTATGGCTGCGTACTTTCCAAAATTTCTTGAAGCAAAATACGGCAAAGCTTTTGTAAAAAAAGCCCAGGATGTTTATTACCAGATGTCTACCGTAAAAGACGCCATGATTGCGGCTAAGGTCGGAGGCGTTACAGCCATGCATGATGCTACTGAATGCGGCATTTTCGGCGGGCTTTATGAAATGGCTATGCATAGCAATGTCGGTATGAATATCTATTTGGAGAAAATAGTTTTGCAGGACGAAGTGAAAAAAACATGCGAATGTTTTGATATAGACCCGTATAAGGCTATAAGCGAGGGGACGCTGTTAGCGACGGTTAATAAGAAAAAGGCAAAGGATGTTGTCAGCGCCCTCAATGATAAATCTATTCCAGCTAGCATCGCGGGAGAGGTCACCCGGAAAAAGCAGGGCATCATGGTTATCGAGAAGGATAAGAAATATAAACTCGAGCATCCCAGGATAGACCCGTTTTGGTCCAGGTTTGAAGAATACCTTAAGAAATCATGAAGCGCGCGCATATAGTTTATTCCGGCCATGTCCAGGGCGTTGGATTCAGATACGCTGCTCAGGATATCGCGACTAGAGCGGACCTGAAAGGCTGGGTTAAAAATCTGGATGACGGCAGGGTAGAGATAGTAGCTGAAGGCAAAGAAGAAGATATAAAAAAGTTCCTGGATAAAATATTAAAAAGCCAGTTAAGCCGTTATATTATAGATACAGAATTATCCTGGGAAAAGCCTGCCAAAGAATTTGACGGTTTCGACATAAGATTTTAAATATGAAAAAAGATATAAAGAAAAGAATTGAAGA
>Ga0172369_10001622_pt1 | contig 32285 bp, 23 predicted proteins | sample LakKiv25m_FD_114539 | JGI IMG/M metagenome (GOLD analysis project Ga0172369, IMG submission 114539) | Freshwater microbial communities from Kabuno Bay, South-Kivu, Congo - kab_022012_11.25m | ecosystem: Environmental > Aquatic > Freshwater > Lake | place: Democratic Republic of the Congo... | reverse complement strand
GCGGCGGGATTGAGCAGCTCGATGGCGGCAGGCCGCAGGCCGGAACGGAGCAGCCGTGCCAGCAACGGCTCTACTTCCTCCGGCGCTCCCATGGAAAGCTGCAGGGTAAGCCGGCTCGCGGGGCGCGGCAGCGTGCGGAGTGTCACTTCGAGTATGGCCGCCAGCGCGCCGCGCGAGCCGATGAGCAGCTTTTCGACGGCATAACCGGCGACGTTCTTCACGCACGAGCCGCCGAAGTGGACGATCTCACCGTTCGGGAGCGCTGCTCGAAGACCCAGCAGGCGGTCGCGCGGGGCGCCGTAAAGCAGTCGATTCGGCCCGGACTCGTTGGCGCTGATGACTCCACCCAGCGTTGCCTGCTTCGCGAATCGAGGCTGGATTCCCAGCATCTGCCCGCGCTCCGCCAGCACGCTGTCCAGCACGGCCAGCGTCACGCCGCATTCGGCGGTGACCGTCAGGTTCGCGTAATCGGCGGACACAATACGGTCCAACCGCGACAGGTCCAGGATGGCCGCATCCTCCGGCGGCGTCCCGGATTTTGTTCCCGCTCCCCGCAACACTAACCGGAGATTCTCCCGCTCCGCCAGCGCCAGCAGCAGGGCAGTCGATGCCTGATCGGCGGGTTGGAAATAGCGCTTGCCGCTGTGTTGGGCAAGCCGCGCGGCCGCCTCATTGAATGAGCCTACCGGCAGCTCCGGCGGCGCCGGCGCCGGTATCTCTTCCCTGTCCGGCAGCACTTTTCCCGGGTTGCAGCGGTTTTCCGGATCGAAGGCATCCTTGATGCGCCACATCAGCCGCAGCTCCGCCGGGGTAAACATGTCCCGCATATAGCGCCGTTTACCGCAGCCGATGCCATGCTCGCCGGTCAGCACCCCGCCCCGCCGCAGCGCCAACTCGGTAATCTCCCGGTCTACCGCTTTCGCCCGGTTATACTGGTCATCGTCGCGCGGATCGAAGAGGATGAGCGGATGCAGATTGCCGTCGCCGGCGTGAAAAACGTTAGTGATGGGAATGTCCCATTTCCGGCCTAACTCCATCACGCCGGCAATCATCCCCGGCAGCTCGCTTCGCGGGACGGAGACATCCGTGCAGATTTTACTCGGCATGATGTTGGTGACGGCGCCGAATGCTCCCTTGCGGCCTTTCCAGAGCAGCGCGCGCTCGCTATCGTCAGGCGCCGCGCGGAAGCTCCGCGCGCCGTTGCCCTTGCAAGCCTGCTCGATCTCGGCGATCTGCCGGTCAAGGCTGACCTTGAGCCCGTCCACTTCGATTATCAGCACCGCTTCGGCATCGAGGGGGTAGCCGGCATGGAGGTGTTTTTCGACGGCCTGAATCATGGGATTGTCCATCATCTCCAGGGTGGCGGGGATGATGCCGTTCGCGATGATATCGGAGACCGATTGGCTGGCGGCGGCCAGCGAATCGAAGATAACCAGCATGGTGGCTACGGCCTCCGGCTGCGGGAGAATTCGGCAGACGATCTCGGTGACCAGCCCCAGGGTTCCCTCGCTGCCCACGATGATGCCTGTCAGATCCAGGCCCGGACCATCGAGCGATAGCCCGTCCATGCTCGCCACGCGCCCGTCCGGGAGCGCCACGGTCAGGCCGGTAATGTGATTGGCGGTGACGCCGTATTTCAGGCAGTGCGGGCCGCCGGAGTTTTCTCCCACGTTGCCGCCCAGCGTGCAGACGCACTGGCTGGCGGGATCCGGCGCGAAGAAGAACCTGTTTGCCGCCAGTGTCTTCTGGAAGGTTTGATTCACCAGGCCGGGCTGCACGATCGCGCGCTGGTTCTCGTAATCGATCGCCAACACGCGATCCATGCGGGTGAATGCCACGACGGCGCCGCCGTGCACCGGAACCGGACCGCCGCTCAGGCTGGTGGCCGCGCCGCGGGGAACTATCGGCATGCCGGCATCCCGGCATGCCCGCGCGACGGCAACCACCCCTTCCGTGGTTTCCGGCAGCACGACCAGATCGGCCCTGCCTTCGTAAAAGGTACCGTCATAACCATACAGGGCAAGCTGCAGCGGATCGTCCAGCACTGCCTGGGGAGCTATCTCTTTTCGCAACCTGTCGATGGATGCCGATCTCATCGCGTATCCTTTAGGTAACTAACGGAGGCTCATTTAAAAATGATTAAAATGATATTAAAAGATTGTAAAGATGATTAATTAATTTATTGCTAAAATTAAATTAATCATTTCAATCTTTTTATAATCGTTTCAATCTTTTTTAAATGAGCCTCTGTAAGAATTACAGGTACTATTATTAGCCGGCGGTCATCATACTCCTTCCTGCCAGTTTACCTGCTCTACTTTGAATTTCCGGTTGGTTTTGTTATCATATGCAGCGATGACTCCCGTAACCATGCACGATATAGAACCGATGCCGGCCCCGCCGCAGCGCGTGGTGCTGGCGGCGCTGGAGGACCCGGAAAGCGATTGGGAAGAATCGCTGGCCGAGCTCGAACGCCTGGCGGACACCGCGAACGGCCAGGTGGTGGCCACGCTCACCCAGCGGCGCAAGATGCCCGACCCGCGCACCTACCTGGGCAAGGGGAAGGTCGAGGAGATAAAAGAGGCAATTCAGCGCGGCGACGCAAATCTGCTGATCATCGACGGCGACGTCAGCCCCTCGCAGCAGCGCAACCTGGAAAAGATTCTCGAGGTGCAGGTGATCGACCGCACCGGGCTGATCCTGGATATTTTCGCCCATCGCGCGCGCACCGCGGAAGGGAAGTTGCAGGTGGAGCTGGCGCAGCTCAATTACCTGCTGCCCCGCCTTGCCAACATGTGGTCGCACCTGGAGCGCATCCGCGGCGGCATCGGCCTGCGCGGTCCCGGCGAAACGCAGATCGAGACCGACCGCCGCCTGGTGCGCCAGCGCATTGCGTTGCTCAAGGATAAGGTGGACGAGATACGCCACCGCCGCCAGGTGCAGCGCAGCCAGCGCGCGCAGTCGAATATTCCGCTGGTGAGCCTGGTCGGGTATACCAATGCCGGCAAATCCACATTGCTGAACTCGCTCTCGCAGGCGGGGGTATTCGTGGAGGACAAACTTTTCGCCACCCTGGACCCGACAACACGCGACGTGACCTTTCCGAACGGCACGCGGGCGCTGGTCAGTGACACGGTGGGGTTCATCCGCAACCTGCCCACGCAGCTCGTCGCCGCCTTTCGCGCCACGCTGGAGGAGGTGAAGAGCGCGGATATCCTGGTGCACGTGGTCGATGCCTCCAACCAGGCATGGGTCGAGCAGGAAGAGACGGTGGCCGCGGTGCTGCACGAATTGGAGGCGGATGACAAGCCGACCATCATGGCCTTCAACAAGATGGATGAGGTGGAGGACGAGACAATCCTGCGGCATCTGGCCGGGCAGTACCCGCACGTGGTATTCCTCTCGGCAAAGCGGGGCCGCGGCATCGAGGAGCTGGAACGGGCCATCGTGGAGGTGTTCCGCGCGAGCTGGCAGGCGGTGGAGCTGACGCTGCCACTCTCCGCCGGCGACCTGGTGGCCGAGCTGCACGCCCGCGGCGAGGTGACGGGCGAGGAATACGAAGCGGAAGGCGTTCACCTGACGGGCCGGGCGCCGGCGGACCTGGCGGCGCGGATGGCGCGGCGGGCGGTGCGGGTGTAAAGTTATAAATAACTTCGAAAACAGGCAAGCCCGTATGTAGTAAGCCACGCAGCCGCAGCGGAGTGGCGTTGTTGACAGGGAAGCTTACATAAACGCGACGCCACTCCGCTGCGGCTGCGTGGCTTACTACGTACGGGCTTGCCTGTTTTCTAAGCGCCCAGTGTCTTAATCCGATCTTGCAGCGTAATACGGCGATGCTGCAGCTCGGATAGTTCCGCTCTCGCCTTTGCCACCACATTGGCGGGCGCTTTATCCATGAAGGCGGGGGTTTGCAGGCGCGCTTCCAGCTTCTCGAGGTCGGCGACAACCTTCTCCAGGTCGCGCTTTGCCTTCTCCAGCTCCTTCTCCATCTCTTCCGGCGAAATTTCGCGCGAGATGGTCACTTCGATCGGCTCATTGTCCCAATACAGGTGCTCGCCGGCGGCCGCGGCGGTGGCGCCGGTAAGCGATACCTCTTCGCCGCGCGCCAGCGTCAGCAGCACCGCCTCGTTCCAGGCGATCAGGTCATGCACATCGTCGCTGTCGGTCGCTACGCGGATGGCCACTTTCCGCGCGGGGGGAACGCCCTGGTCGGCGCGCTGCTTGCGCACGTTGGCGATGATATCCTTCAGCAGGCCCATGCGGCGTTCCACCTCGTCGTCGCGCAGGTAGTCGGCAGGCGCGGGCCAGGCAGATATCATGATGCTCTCCCGCGCGCCTTCCGCGTGGGGCAACTGCTGCCAGATTTCCTCGGTGATGAACGGCATGAAGGGGTGCAGCAGCCGCAGCGCGTTCTCCAGCACGTAAGCCAGCGTGCTTTGCGCCGCCTCCGCCGCCTGGCCTTCCGCCCGCAGCGCCGGCTTCGACATTTCCAGATACCAGTCGCACAACTCGCTCCAGAAGAAGTCGTAGAGCGTCGATACCGCCTGGTCCAGACGGTAATTCACAAGCGCGCCGGTTACCGTCTCCAGCGCCGCCGCGTAGCGCGACAGGATCCATTGGTCGGCGAGCGAGTGGACCACCGGCCGTGCCTTCGTGTCCTCCCGCAGGTTCATCAGCACGAAGCGGGCGGCGTTCCAGATTTTGGTGGCGAAGTTACGCCCCTGCACGAAGGCGGGGAAGCTGCGGCCCTTCTCCGGGAAAGCCGGATTCCACTCCGGCTCGCGCTCCTCCTGCAGGCGCACGTCCTGCGTGGCCGTCGCCATGCTGCACAGCCCGAAGCGGGTGGCGTCGGTGCCGTATTTGTCCATCAGCTCAAGCGGGTCCACGCCGGTGCCCAGCGATTTGGACATGCGCTTGCCTTCGAAGTTCTGCACGGTGGGGTGCACCAGCACGCGATAATAGGGGATGCCGCGGTCCGGCATGTCCGGCAGGTACTCCATGCCGCTGAAGATCATGCGCACGATCCACAGGTAGAGGATGTCGCGCGCGGTGATCATCAGGTCGGTGGGATAAAAATATTCCAGCTCCGGCGTGCGCTCCGGCCAGCCCAGCACCGCGAAGGGCCATAGCGCCGAGCTGAACCAGGTGTCCAGCACATCCGGGTCCTGCTCCAGTCTGCTGCCCGGGCACTTGGGACATGTGGCCGGCGTCTCCACCGCGGCGAACTGGTGCCCGCACTCGGCGCAGGTGTAGACCGGGATACGGTGGCCCCACCAGAGCTGGCGCGAGATGCACCAGTCGCGGATGTTCTCCAGCCACTCGATGGTGTATTGCGCGAAGCGGTCCGGCTGGTAGGTGACCAGGTTCTCGCGGATGGCGGACAGCACGTGCTTCGCCAGCGGTTCCATCTTTACGAACCATTGCTCGGAGAGGAGCGGCTCGATGGTGGCGCCGCAGCGGCCGTGCACACCGACCGAGTGCGGGTGATCCTTGATCTCAACCAGCAATCTCAGCTCGGTCAGGTCGCGCACGATAGCCTCGCGGGCGGCATAACGGTCCAAGCCGGCATACGGGCCTGCTTCGGAGGTCATCTCGCCGCGCTTGCCGATGACGATGGGAGCGGGCAGGTGATGGCGGGCGCCCATCTCCGCGTCGTTGGGATCGTGCGCCGGGGTCACCTTCACCGCGCCGGTGCCGAAGCTCGGGTCCACGTATTCGTCGGCGATAATGGGGATGGGCCGGTTCATCAGCGGCAGCATCACCGTGCGCCCCACCAGGCCTTTGTAGCGCTCGTCGTTCGGGTTCACCGCCACCGCGGTGTCGCCGAGCATGGTTTCCGGCCGCGTGGTGGCCACCACCACCCCGCCCTCGCCGTCCGTAAAGGGATAGCGGATGGACCACAGCTTGCCGATGCGGTCCTCATGCTCGACTTCCAGGTCGGAGATGGCCGTTTCGCAGAGCGGGCACCAGTTGATGATGCGCACGCCACGGTAAATCAGCCCTTTATCGTAAAGGTGCACGAAAGAGGTGAGCACCGCCTTCACGTAGCCTTCATCGAGGGTGAAGCGCTCGCGCCGCCAGTCATAGGACGCGCCGAAGCGGCGAAGCTGGCGCAGGATGGCGCCGCCGTAATGCTCCTTCCACTCCCACATGCGCTGGAGGAACTTTTCGCGGCCCAGCTCGTGCTTGTTGGCGCCTTCGCCGGCGAGCTGCGCCTCTACCTTCGTTTGCGTGCCGATGCCGGCGTGGTCGGTGCCCGGCACGCACAGCGTCACCTTACCCTGCATGCGCTGCCAGCGGATAACGGCGTCGTGGATGGCATGCTGCAAAGCGTGGCCGATATGCAACTCGCCGGTCACGTTGGGCGGCGGGATGGTGATGCAGAAGCGAGGCTTGCCGGGTTGCGCCTCTGCGTGAAAATAGGCATGCTCATCCCAAAAGCGCATCCACTTCTCTTCAATTTCGCGCGGCTCGTATTTTGTCGAAAGCTCTCGCATTGTTGTTGTCCTGCCAATCTGTTAGGAACTGTCCCGGCTTCACTAACCAGTGCCCGTGCGCGCATTTTTCGCCCGGAATTGTATCCTTAAGGGACTGTCCCCGTCTCACGCAACCGTTCACGTTCCATGGGAGACAATTCCCAACGCTATCATAAACGACACCGCCGGGCCTGTGCCCGGCAGTGCATGAATCCGGTAAACTATACCATACCCCGAAGTCGCTCGCAAGGAATATATCCGCCATGGCCGCGGTTTGTCAGAGTATTGGACGCTCGCACTATCATGTGAGAAGAGCGTCCGCGAGCCGTTTTACACGCTGGCCGCAATTGTCGGTATAATACTGGCGGTAACCACCTTACTCTGTCTTCCGGAAGACGGGACGGCGGGGCTGCGAGCTGATTGTAGAAGGCATGGCGCGCAAAGCGAAGGAGCTGCTGGCGCGGACTTCGGCGGATGCCGGCTATCCAAGCGCGGGAAAATAGGGTAGTATTTAAGGTAATGCATACAGAACAACCGCCTCCCGACCTTCCGCGGCCCGGCGAGCGCGCGCGGGTGACCGTCGAGACGCTGGCGACCGGCGGCGAAGGCGTGGCGAGGTATAACGGCTTTACGCTGTTTGTTCCGCGCGGCGCGCCGGGCGACGTGCTCGACGTCGAGATAACCGAAGTATCGCGCTCATATGGGCGCGCGAGGATAATCGACATAATCACGCCGGGCGCCGATCGCGTCGCTACCGCCTGCCCGCTGGCGGAGGGATGTCCGGGGTGCGCCTTTCAGCACTTGCGCTACGAAGCGCAGCTTCTCGCCAAGCAGACCTTCGTGCGCGACGGGCTGGAGCGCATAGGCCGCCTGCGCGGGGTGGAAGTGCGCCCCACCATCGGCATGGCCAATCCGTGGGAATACCGGAACAAGGGCGAGTTCACCGCGGGCACGGTAAAGGAGCGCCTGCGGCTGGGATATCACGGCGAGGATGGGCAATTCCTGCGGATCGACGCCTGCCCGCTGCACCACCCGTTGAGCCTGCGCATCCTGCATGAAACGGAGGCGGTGGCCAACATCATGCACCTTCCGCTGGCGCAGTTGATCACCCGCGTCAGCCCGAGCGACAACGCCGCGCTGGCCATCCTGGTGTGCTGGGAGGATTCCGAGCGGCTGCTGGAAGCGGCGGAGCAGCTTCGCGAGCGCGTTCCCGAGCTGGCGGGGGTGCTCTGGTCGCGGGTGCGCGGGCGTTCGGTGGTGCGGCGCACGCTGGCGGAGGTGCTGGCCGGCGAGGGGAAACTGACGCAGCGCCTGGGCGAGTGGGAATACACGGTATCCGCCGAGTCCTTCTTCCAGGTGAACAACGAACAGGCGTCGAAGCTGCTCGAGCTGGCAATCGAGCTGGCCGGGGAGCTGAGTTCCTCCATCTTCGCGGATGGATACTGCGGCGTAGGTACTTTTTTGGCGCCGCTGGCCAAATATGCTTCTCGCTCGATCGGCATCGAGGAGCATCCGGTGGCGCTTCGCGATGCGCAAGACAATCTGGCCCGTTACGCGATACACGACGTCCATCTGTATGAAGGGCGCGTGGAAACCATCTTTCCCCGCTTGCTGCGCAAGGGCCGTTCGCTCGACGTGGTGCTGCTCGACCCCCCGCGCAAGGGCGCCGGACGGGCGGTGCTGGAAAGCGCGGTGGGATTGGGCGTGCAGCGTATCATCCTCATCTCCTGCGACCCCGCCACGCTGGGCCGCGACGCCGGCGACCTGGCCATCCTGGGTTACCAGCCGGAGGTCGTGCAGCCGGTGGATATGTTCCCGCAAACGCCGCATATCGAGACGATCGCGTTGATGACGAAGCGATAGGAGAGCAAGATGGTTATCGATGGATTTACGATATTCGGCAACTGGCCTGGCCAGCCGGAAGACCACCCGATCGAACAGTTGCTCGAGGGATTGGAACGATATAAAATCGACCGCGCCTGCATGCTGTCAGCGAACAGCATTTTCCTCGATGCGCAGATGGGCAACGACGCAACCTGGGAAGCCTGCCGTCGTGACACCAGGCTGGTTCCCATCGGCACGGCGGATCCGCGCATCGGCGGAGTGGAACAGGCGCAGGCGTGCCGCGAGCGGGGCATTAAGCTGCTCGCGCTCTTCCCGGCCTCGCAAGGCTGGTCGCTCGACAGCCTGACCGCAAAGAATGTCCTCCAACAGGCCGCCGAATCGGACACGGCGGTCATTATCGAAGCCGGTCACAGCGGCGATCCAAGCCGCATTCTTGCCAACATGGCCGATCACTCGATGCCGGTAATTCTTCTCGACGTAAGCCTTCCCGTGCTGTCGGAAGCGATGGCCGTGCTCAACGCGCGCGCGAACACCTACCTGACCACGCGCCTGCTGACCGGCGGCGATACCATCGAATACCTGTGCCAGACGGTGGGCGCCGGTAAACTGCTCTTCACCTCCCGCTATCCGGTCAGTTGTTTTTCGTCCGCCTTCCTCACCGCGAAGTTCGCCACCATCAGCGATGACGACCGCAACGGCATCATGGGGGGCAACATGGCGAAGCTGCTCGGTATTATGTGAGCATGCCGCCCGACGTTTAATCGAGGCGTCTTCTTCCTTGACGCCGTCTATTCGGCTTCCTTATAATGAATAGTGATTAATGGCGAGCGGTTAGTGACTTAGTGTCTCGGAACAGATATCGGTGCATCCTTCCGCATGCATGGTCACCAGCCACTAGTCACTTAGCAAAGGCGGTAGGATGAGCGGTTTATTATTCCTGGCCCTGCTGATGGTAATAGTGAGCGGTCTGATTGCCTATATCGGCGATTTGATCGGACGCAAGATGGGCCGGAAACGCCTGACGCTGTTCGGCCTGCGGCCCCGCCACACCGCCATCGTCATCTCCGTCTTCGCCGGCATGCTCATCGCCATCTTCACCTTCGCCGCCGCCTTAATTGTGAGCAAGGACGTCCGCCTGTCAATTCTCGTACCGCGCGAAATATTGCAAAAGGAAAACGAAGACCTGCAAAAGGAAAACGATAAACTGAATGACCGCTTGACGCAGGAGCGCCGGAGCCTGGCGGAAGCGGAAGAACAGCGAACGGGTGCGGCAAAACGAATGCGGGATGCCCAGAAGGAACTTGCTGGCGTCAGCAAAGAACTGAAAACCAGGCAAAAGCTGCTCGATGATAAAAAGAAGCAATTGGCAAATGTGGAAAAGGCGCTGGGTGTCACAAGTAAAAAGCTGGCCGCAGAGGGAGGAAAACTGGCGGAACTTGAACAGCAATATGCAATCCTGAAATTAGAATACGATGATCTTAAGGAACAAATCAAAGCACTCGACCCATTCGTGAAAGCCAATTTTTCGCCGCTGGCCTTTGCTTCAGGTCAAGAAATTTTGAGTGGATTGCTTCCGGCAAAGGGGAGCACACGGAACGCACGCCGAGAAATTCTGCGCTCCTTTCTCAAAACTGCCGAGGGCATCGTGCACCAGCAATGCGAGCTGAAGGAAGGGGAGAACGCGCTGATCTTCCTGCGAGTCGATGGCGATATCACCCCGTTGACCGAAAACGAAGCGGTGGAGCTGTTAGCCGACCGCCTGGTGGGAGTGAGCGACGCCCGCGACGCGATCATACGATTCGCGCCGGCGAACAATGTGCCGGTGGGCGGGCAGGCATTCATCATTGTGAACGATGCCGATGTCGCCAATCCGGTGCAGGTAATCTCCAATACAAAGGTATACAACGCCGGCGACGAGGTGGCGAAGCTCGAGCTGACAGTCACCCCGCGGCTCTCAAACGGCGAGATACTCACCAGCCTGGTAGACGATCTGCTGCGCGAAAAAGTGCCGAACGCATTGCGAGAGAAAAAAGTACTGCTCATCCTGCGGCGATTCGAGCCGGGCAGCTCGACAGCTCTGCCGGGCGCGTCTCCCTCGCTGGTATCCTGGACCGACCTGATGACCGTGATGGAGCAGGCGCGCAAGTTGACCGGCAAGGTAAGCATTATTGCGCGCAGCAATAAAACCATGAATCGCTTTGACCCGTTGAGCCTCTCGCTGGAAGTCAAGGGGAGTGGCGAGTGACGAGTGGCGAGAATCCGGGGACAGTCACGCATTTTCCGGTTTGGGGAGTAGGCGATCAGATCGGTATATATTGGCGTTCGGGGAGTGGACGGGCGCCATATATTGAGGGGGAAAATGCGAGACAGTCCCCCGGGTTCACTCGCCACTCGCCACTTCCGCGAAAGGGACCTGTTCGTTGATCTCACAACCTCCGCTGCTGGCAGTCGATCCCGGGCGCGAAAAGTGCGGCATCGCGGTGGTCACCCTGCGGCGCGAAGTGCTCGACCGGGGCATCATCGACACCCCCCAGCTTCCCGTGCGCGTCGCCCATTATGTAGGCCGCTTCGGCATCGAAACCGTGGTGCTCGGTGACCGCACCTATGCGCGCGAAGTGGCGGCGCTGATCCGCTCCGCCGGGCTGCGGCTGGAGATCGTCTTCGTGGACGAGCATCGCTCCAGCGAGTTGGGCCGCCAGCGCTACCTGATCGCGCACCCGGGTCGCGGGTGGCGCCGCCTGCTTCCCATCGGCCTGCGCTCGCCCAGCCGCCCATATGACGATTACGTCGCCATCATCCTCGCCGAACGCTACCTCGACGGCCGCCGCTCCACCCGCATGCGTCCCGGGAAACGGGACTAACGGGAACGGTAATTCCGAGATTCAGGTGTCGCTACCCGAGACGCGCCTGTCCGCAGTATCCGAAACCCGCGTTTTCTGTTATACTTCCGTTACGGTGCAGCCGGATGTGCTGCGCCGCCTTTTTGTCTCATTATGACTATTATGACCGAAGAACATACCATCGCCGCCCATGCTCGGCTGCGCAATATCGCCATTATCGCCCACGTCGATCACGGCAAGACCACGCTGGTGGACGGCATGCTCCGCCAGGCGGGGGCGTTCCGCGCCAACCAGCAGGTGGAGGAGCGTGTGATGGACTCTAATCCGCTCGAGCGCGAGCGCGGCATCACCATTCTGGCGAAGAACACTTCCGTGCAGTGGGGCGACACGAAGATCAACATCGTGGATACCCCCGGCCACGCGGACTTCGGCGGCGAGGTCGAGCGCATCCTGCGCATGGTGGACGGCGTGCTGCTGCTGGTGGACGCCGCGGATGGGCCGATGCCGCAAACGCGCTTTGTGCTGCGCAAGGCGCTGGCGCTTGGCCTGAAGCCTATCGTGGTCATCAACAAGATCGACCGCAACGGCGCGCGCCCGCACGACGTTCATAACGAAATTTTCGACCTTTTCGTCGAGCTGGAGGCCAGCGACGAGCAGCTCGATTTTCCCACGCTGTTCTGCTCGGCCAAGTTCGGCACCGCAACTCTTGATCCCGATGTGGAGAATTCGGACCTGCGACCGCTGTTCGACGCCATTCTGAAGTACGTGCCGGCGCCGCGCGTAACCGCGGAGGGGCCGTTCCAGATGCTCATCTCCACCCTCGATTACTCCCCTTACCTCGGGCAGCTCGCTATCGGGCGCATTGAGCGGGGCCGCGCGAGGGTGGGGGACCAGGTGACGATGCTCTACCTGGACGGCGAGCAAGAGCGCGCCAAGGTTACGCGCCTGTACACTTTTGAGAACTTGCACAGGACCGAAGTGGAATCGGCGGAAGCAGGCGAAATCGTTTCGCTGGCGGGGCTGGAGCACGTGCAGATCGGCGCGACGGTATGCGATCCGCTGGCGCCGGAAGGATTGCCCGGCATCGCGGTAGACGAGCCGACAGTCAGCGTTGATTTTCTGGTGAACACCTCGCCTTTCGCCGGACGAGAGGGGAAATACCTGACCAGCCGCCACCTTCGCGACCGCCTGCAGCGCGAGCTACAATCGAACGTGGCGCTGCGCGTGGAGGATACCGACTCGCCGGACATATTCACCGTGAATGGCCGCGGCGAGTTGCACCTTACCATCCTGATGGAGACCATGCGGCGCGAGGGTTACGAATTCATGGTCTCGCAGCCGCGCGTCATCACCCGCGTGATCGACGGTCAGCTTTGCGAACCTTATGAGGAGCTGGTGATCGACGTGGCGGAGGGCTATATCGGCGCGGTGATGGAGAAGTTGGGCCCGCGCCGCGCGGAGATGCTGGAGATGCATGTGGGCGACGACGGCCAGGCGCGACTGCGCTACCGCATTCCCGCCCGCGGCCTGTTCGGCTACCGCACCGAATTTCTCACCGACACGCGCGGCACCGGCGTCATGCACCACCAGTTCCTGGAATACGCTCCCGCCGTCGGCGAAGTGAACCGCCGCTCGCGCGGCGTGTTGATCTCGATTAACAATGCATCAAGCAAAGCCTACGCCATCGAAAGCCTGCAGGAGCGCGCCACCATGTTCCTCGGTCCCGGAGTTGAAGTCTACGAGGGGATGATTGTAGGCGAAAATTCGCGCGAAAACGACCTGGTGGTGAATGTGACAAAGGCGAAAAAGCTGACCAATATGCGCGCTTCCACCTCCGATATCGAGGTGATGCTCACTCCGCCGCGCTCCTTCACGCTGGAAAGCGCCATCGAGTATATCGAGGCTGACGAATACGTCGAATTGACCCCCGCCTCCATCCGCCTGCGCAAACGGTTCCTGAAGGCACACGAGCGGAAAGAAAAGTAGGGGTTAGGTGTTAGGGATCTGTTTAATTCGAACAGCAAGCCATTTTGCATTCAGCAATTTTAACGAACGGAGTACCGTTTCATTTTTTAGTAATTGATTTCTTATCTTAACGCCTATGCCCCTAATCCCTATCACTCCTCCCCCGCCCCTTTTTTCGCGGTCATCACGTTATCCGTAACCATGATGGGTATTTCAGAGCGCAAGGCAAGGGCGATGCCGTCACTGGGACGGCAGTCGAGGGAAACTTCGCCATCCGGAGTGAAGAGGACCAACCGGGCGAAATAAGTATCTTTAGAGACATCATCGATGATCACCTGGGCCGGCAGCGCTTCCAGGTGATCGGCCAGGGAGAGAATCAATTCGTGGGTAAGCGGGCGGCCCACGATGGTCTTATTGAGCGCCAATTGCAGGGCTGACGCCTCGCACAGGCCGATGTCGATCTCCAGACCGCGCCCGATATCGTCTTGCATGACCAGCACCGGAGACTGTTCTTCATTGAGCTGGCGGATACCGATGATGGTCAGCGGGTGCAGGTCAGGGTTCGTCATGTTACCCTTCCGGCCGCAATTTTTCCACGTAGAGCAGGAAGTCTTTGTTGGAGCCGCTCTTCTGCAGGCCGCTCAACAGCACTTCCGCCGCGCGATCGGTTTCCAGCGAATTCAGCAGGCGGCGGAGCTGCCACACGCGCCGCAGCTCATCCTCGGTGAAGAGTAATTCCTCGCGGCGGGTACCGGAGCGCTTGACATCGATCGCCGGGAAAATGCGCCGCTCGGACAGGCCGCGATCGAGCACCAGCTCCATGTTGCCGGTAGCCTTGAACTCTTCAAAAATCGCGTCATCCATGCGGCTGCCGGTTTCCACCAGGCAGGTGGCGATGATGGTCAGCGAGCCGCCTGCCTCAATGTTGCGCGCGGCGCCGAAGAACCGCTTGGGCCGGTAAAGCGCGCTGGGATCGAGACCGCCGGATAGCGTGCGCCCACTGGGCGTAACCGTCAAGTTCGAAGCGCGCGCCAGGCGGGTAAGCGAGTCGAGCAGCACCACCACGTTATTGCCCACCTCAACCAGGCGCTTGGCGCGCTCCAGCACCATCTCCTGCACCTTCATATGGTTTTCCGGCATCTCGTCGAAGGTGGAGGCGGCTACCGTGGCCAGCGGCACCGAGCGGCGGATATCCGTCACTTCTTCCGGGCGCTCGTCCACCAGCAGGATCATCAACTGCACGTCGGGATTGTTGGCGATGATGCTGTTGGCAATGGTCTTCAGCAACGTCGTTTTGCCGGCTTTCGGTGGCGCCACGATAAGGCCGCGCTGGCCCCTGCCGATGGGCGCCACCAGGTCGATGACGCGGGCGGATATGTTGCGCGGTTCAGTCTCCAGGCGCAGCCGCTCGTCCGGAAAAACCGGCGTCAGCTCGTCGAAGTTGATGCGCCGCTTGGCGGTTTCCGGATTCTCGCCGTTGATAGCCTCGATGCGGAGCAGGCTGTAATAGCGCTCGCTGTCCTTGGGCGGACGCACGGCGCCGCTGACCATGTCGCCTGTCCGCAGGTTGAAACGCTTGATCTGCGATTGGGAAACATATACATCGTCCGTGCTGGACAGGAAGCCGTTCACGCGCAGGAATCCAAAGCCTTCCGTCAGTATCTCCAGGACGCCGTCGCGGAAAAGCAGCCCGCTGCGCTCCGCCTGCGCCTGCAGCATCTTCATGATCAGGTCCTGCTTTTTCAGCTTGGCCCCGTCCGGGATGTTGAGCTCGCGGGCAATCGCCTGCAGTTCGGCCACCGTCTTCCCTTCCAGGTCGGACAACTCGAACGTGGTGAACTCTTTAGTCTGGATGTCATCCACTGGTGTATCTTCCTCAATGTGAAATATGGATGCGGGTATGCTGCGTGCGTATCCGCATCACTGGTGCCGGGCGCAAGAGCTTTGCTTTGCCCGGACATGCTGTTCCGGGTAACCTCCGCGCCTGTGCTCTATGGGTAAATTCGTCGTTCATGTAATCCGGGGTTGCCCCCGGCAGGGAGCCGTCTGTAGTGTAGCCCCTGTGCGGCAGGGAGCAAACCCGGTGATGTTGTATTCTTCGCATCGCCTTAGTAGATGTGCAATAATTTGCACAAACCTATGCGACGATCCGGCCTTTTCAGGCAAAGTCAAGCACAGCTTATCCGTCAATGCGGCAGTTCAAGATAGCTTATCGCTCACAAATTCGGCGGAGTATCCGGACCGGCGTAAATCTCCGGTTTCAGCACCGCGATGCAAGGCAGGTTGCGGTAGCGATGCGCGTAATCCAGCCCGTACCCCACCACGAATTCGTCCGGCACGGTGAAGCCAAGGTATTCGACGTTGACTTTGACCTTGTGACGGCTCGGCTTGCTGAGCATAGCCACCACTTTGACGCTGGCGGGGTTTCGCGCGCGCATATAATCCACCAGGTAGTTGAGCGTCAGGCCGGTATCCACGATATCTTCGACGATCAATACGTGTTTACTTTCCACGTTTTGATCCAGATCTTTCATAATTCGCACTACGCCGCTGGTATTGGAATAGGAGCCGTAGCTTGAAATGGCTACCATGTCTACCATCACGGGCACGGAGATATGGCGCATCAGGTCGGAGAGGAAGATAACGGCGCCGTTCAGCACGCCGATAAGCACCACTTCCTTCCCTTCGTAATCTCGTGAAATCTGCACTCCCAGCTCGCCTACGCGCCGGGCAATATCATCTTCCGTATAGAGAACCGTACTGAGATCGTCTTTGTACAGGATTGTCATCACTTGCTCCGAAATTTAGATTTTGAATTTTAGATTATCGGTTATATCCTGATGCTCCCACTGAAGATATATCCGATAGTTTAAATCTAAAATCAACAATCTAAAATTCCTACTCCCACTCGATGGTGCCGGGCGGTTTGCTGGTCACATCGTAGACCAGCCGGTTGACCCCCTGCACTTCGTTGATCAGTCGGTTGCTGATCTTTTCCAATACTTCGAACGGCAGTCGGGCCCAGTCCGCGGTCATGGCGTCTTCGCTGGTGACGGCGCGCAGCACGATGGGGTACGCATACGTTCTCTTATCGCCCATCACGCCTACGCTGCGCACTACCGGCAGCACCGCGAAGGCCTGCCAGAGGCGGCGGTAGAGTCCGGCCTTGCGGATTTCGTCAACGATGACATAATCCGCTTCGCGGAGAATCTCCAGCCGCTCCTTCGTCACCTCGCCGATGATGCGAATGGCCAGTCCCGGCCCCGGGAAAGGCATGCGCCAGACGATGTTGTCCGGCAACTCCAACTCCTCGCCCAGCCGGCGCACCTCGTCCTTGAACAGGTTGCGCAGCGGTTCGAGCAGCTTCAAATTCATCTTCTCCGGCAGGCCGCCCACATTGTGGTGAGACTTAATGATCGCCGATTTGCCGCCGCTCATCGACGATCCGCTCTCTACGATATCCGGATAGAGCGTGCCTTGCGCGAGATACTTTACCGTGCCGATGCGCGACGCTTCTTCGGTGAAGACGGCGACGAATTCGTTGCCGATTATCTTTCGCTTCATTTCCGGCTCGGTCACGTCCCGCAGCTTTGCCAGGAAACGTTCCTCCGCCTTCACATGGATCAGATTGGCGTGGAAGTGGTCGCGAAACGCCTTGTCCACCTGCGCGCCCTCATCTTTGCGCAGCAGACCGTGATCCACGAATATGCAGGTGAGCTGGTCGCCGATGGCGCGGTGAATCAGCGCTCCCGTCACCGCGGAATCGATGCCGCCGCTCAAGGCGCATACCACCAGGTCCCGGTCCACTTGCCCGCAGATGTCGTCGATAGATTGCCTCACGAAGTTAGCCATCGTCCACAATCCCTGGCATCCGCAGAAGTTATTCAGGAAGTTGCGCAGGATTTCGATGCCCCACGGAGTATGCACCACCTCCGGGTGGAATTGCACGCCGAACAGTCGCCGATCGCGGTCCGACATCGCGGCCACCGGCGTATTCTCCGTAACCGCGGTGACGGTGAAACCCCCGGGCGCCCGCGTCACCACGTCGCCATGGCTCATCCAGCAAATCAACTGCGGGTTCAGACCTTCGAACAAGTCGCCGGCGTCCAGCACGCGCAGCTCGGCGCGGCCGTATTCGCGCTTCTCGCCGCCGAACACTTCACCGCCCAGCTCGCGCGCCATGAACTGCATCCCGTAGCAGATACCCAGGATGGGAATGCCGAGTTCCAGGATGCGCGGATCGCAGGAAGGCGCGTCTTCCGAGTATACGCTCGAAGGCCCGCCGCTCAATACGATACCCTTCGGCTGCAGTGCAAGGAGTTTCTCGACCGAGGTATCGTATGGCAACAGCTCGCAATATACCTTGCACTCGCGAATGCGGCGGGCAATCAACTGGCTGTATTGTGCCCCGAAGTCGAGTACGATGACTAACTCGTCAGGCCGCGTCAAATGCGGCGTCACCGTTTCCCGCGGGGATGTCGTCGGAGATTGCATCCTTTTTTGCTCACATCAGGCTGCTCATGGGAATCAGCCTTGCCGGGCATGACCATGACGTTTTCATAGGAGCATTCACGGTTGCGCGGTGTCATTTCGGACGGCAAATCTACGCGTGATACCGGTGTGAATGGTTCCAGTGAAGACCGCCGGGAATATTACAGGGATGAGTGCTCCACGGTTCCTCCCCACCCGCTGGACGACAATCATTAGAATTCGTTCGCCGCGGGTCATCCAGGAAGGGAATACACGGAGGACAGACGCCAAGTCTCAGCATCCACTATTCTTTTACCATAGAAGCCGACAAAACACAAGACTCTCGGCACGAATTTTAACATTTTTTTATAATTATTTTCAGAATATCGTTCGTAACCGTCTACCGATGCTGCGCCAGATCGCCGAACTGGCCGTATTCCGGCACCCAGACCAGTTTGATAGTGCCGGTGGGGCCATTGCGCTGCTTGGCGACCAGTATCTCAGCGACGTGCTTGTCTCGCTCCGGGTCCCAGCCGATGCGCAGCAACTCCTCTTCACCGTAATACTCGGGGCGGTAAATGAACAACACCAGGTCGGCATCCTGCTCGATGGCGCCGGAATTATGACTGACGATGCCGTTCGCGATCCAGGAAGATAAGCATGGTACGGTGAGATCGTAGACATCTTCTTCTCCGGCAGGTTCAATTGCCACTATGCGGTCCCAAGATAGATCGTTTTCGGCTTGCCGACGTAAAATGGGATCGGTGAGAAGTGTCGCGTATTCGGCGGCCACAGCCCGCGAGGGTGAGAAACTAACACGGTCATCCGACCAGGTTCCTGTCTGCCGCGGCTCGGGTATGCGACGCGGAATTGCTAGGCGATCACCAATATTCATTTGCGCGATAAGCATCCAGCCATCGAGCATCAGCAATCGATGCTCTGGAGTGGCTTGAATCGTGCGTCCGCTCGCTAAACGAAGACGAACCGTTTGGCGCCGACCGACTTTCCAGATTTTCTCGCTCTGCGCGGTCGTGAGCATGCCTTCCGGAGTAACGGCCCACACGTCCGGGGTCGATCCCTCCAGGTCGCGAATCGGTAGGCGGCGTCCATCGACTAATTGCACCAGCGTATCGCCCGTCACGCATTCACGCAGGTCGGAGAGCTGCGGGCGGCGGGGCGAGCGCTGCTCCACCATGCGCGAGAGCTGCGAGCAGGCGATGACCGGCACCTTCATCTCGCGCGCCAGCGCCTTCAGGCCGCGGGCGATGATGGCGATCTCCTGCACGCGGTTCTCCGCCCGCATCGGACTGTTCATCAACTGCAGGTAGTCCACCACGATGAGTCCCAGCCCATGCTCAGCTTTCAGGCGGCGAGCTTTGCCGCGGATCTCCAGCACGCTGATGGATGGCGTGTCGTCGATGTAGATCGGGCAGTTCCACAACGTTTCTACTGCCTGCGCCAGCCGGCCCATGTCTTCGTCGGAGATCATCGCGTGGCGTACGTTGTCCTGCGTCACCCGCGCTTCCGAGCACAGCAGGCGCAGTGCGATCTGCTCCTTCGACATCTCCAGGCTGAAGACGGCCACGGTGTTCTGCTCCTGCTGCGACACCGCCACGTTGCGCGCGATGTTCAGCGCCAGCGCCGTTTTGCCCATGCTCGGACGGGCCGCCAGTACGATCATGTCGCTGGGCTGCAGGCCGGCGGTGATGGCATCCAACTCGCTGAATCCGGTGTTCAAGCCGGTGCCGGGCAGACCGCTTATTTTAGTATCTTCGATGTGATAGAACTGCTGCTTTACCAGCTCCTGCAGGCTGACGAAACCGCTAGTCAGGTTGCGCTCGGCGATGGCAAAGATCTTCTGCTCGCTCTCGTCTACCAGCTCTTCCAGTTCGCGGTCGCCCTGGTAGGAGGCGGCCATGATCTCGTCCGCCGCCTTGATCAACTGCCGCTGCAGCGATTTATTGCGGATAATCGTCGCGTAATTGCCGATCCCCGCCGCGGTAGGCACCTGCGACATAATGGTGGTAAGGTAGAGTGCGCCGCCGACGGCATCGAGCTGCTCGCGCGATTTCAGCCATTCACCCAGCGTAATCAGGTCTACCGGTTCGTTGCGGTTGAACAGATCGATAATGCCGTGATAAATGGTGCGGTGAGCTTCCCGGTAGAAATCTTCCGCGCGCACCAGCTCGACGGCGCGGGCAATGGCCTCGCGTTCGAGCAGCATGGCGCCCAGCGCGGCCTGCTCAGCCTCGATATTTTGCGGTGGAATTCGCTCCAGCATGGCGGTGGTGTTATCTATCATAATTGCTGCCAATAAAATGAAATGACCGGGTGAGGAATTCCTCACCCGGTCATTTTAGCAGAATTACCGGAGGGCGCGGGGAAAATTATCCACAACTTATTCCGCGGCTTCTCCCCCGGCCGCCTCTTCCGCTGGCGCTGACTGTTCCGCTTGCGCGGCGGCTTCCACGACAGGCACCTCCTCGTGATGAGTAGTATCGACTACTTCGACTTTGATAACGGCGCGCGTTTCACCGATCAGATGTACGTCCACCTCATGGGTTCCCAGCGTGCGTATCGGCTCGTGCAGATGAATCTTGCGGCGATCGATTTCGACGTCGAACTGTTCCTGGAGGGCATGCGCAATGTCGCTGCTGGTCACCGATCCAAAGAGCCGGCCGCCGGGACCGGCATGGGCGTCGATAGTGACCACCCGGCTGACGATGCGTTGCGCGGTGCTTTGCGCCGCGATCTGCAGTTGCCGGCGTTTCCGCTCGAGGCGGCGCCTGTTGTGTTCCAGCTCTTTGACCTTGCCTTTATCGGCATAGACCGCGAGCTTGCGGGGGACCAGGAAATTACGCGCGTAACCAGGCGCGACATCCACCAGTTTGCCGGGCTCACCCAGCCCTAGCACTTCTTCGTTGAGAATGACTTTCATATGGTATCTCCGCTGTTATCCCGCCCGTTATTCGGGGTCGGGTGCGCCGGGAATACCGCCCCGGTACACGATTTTCCAGACGCCGCTCTCACGGGCGAGCTGGAAACCATGGGTCGCCGGATCTTCAAGCTGCTGCACCTCCACCAGTATATCGTCGCCGGTGACGGTGGCCGTCATTTTTTGAAGATCGTAGAGGGGCATCCCCTGTTTGCCCTGCTGCTCGAAATTCGCCGCTGTATGCGTTTTTTGCGAGTCGCTCGACAGCATGCCGTATGCCGTGCCGTAGTCGCCGTCCTTCAAGGCGGTGACATAGTCGGAGACCGCCTGGATGGCCTGGTCCGAATCGTTTTTCGGATTCGGTGTCGATACCGGCGGCGTGGGACGGAAAAACGGATTCCGGCATCCCGCCAGACCGATCGCGATCACCATACCGGCCAGGATGAAAACTACCAATAACAGCAGTGACGTGGGCTTGTTCATTGCAACCGCGAAAGTCTAGCAAATCGCTTCGCAACTGTCAAGGAAATAGCGCGGCTATCGTCCCAATAACGGCTTCAGCACACTCCACAGCAACAGCACGTTCAGCGCGCTCACCGCCACCGCCACGCTCCACAGGGTGAAATTCAGCGCGAGAGTATTAGCGAATTTGCCCATCACGGAGCGTTTGGAAGTGAGCATGATTTGCGTGATGATGGTCCATGGAAGCTGCACGCTCAACAGCATTTGCGAAATAAGTAGCCCCTGGAACGGGTTGCGGATGAAAAAGATGATCGCCACGGCGCCCAACAGGGTGAGGAGAACTCCCCAGCGCGTGTGAGAGTCTTTTACATTATACGGTTCGCCCCAGATGCCGGCGAAGATGCTGCCGCCTGCCATGCCGGCGGTCACCGAGGAAGCCAGGCCGGCAAAGAGCAGGGCGAGGGCAAACACGATCGCGGCCGCCGGACCGAGTAGCGGACGGAGCATCTGCTGCGCCGTCTCCAACTCCGTCACATGCTGGCCGTGGTGGAAAAAGGTGGCCGCCGCGACGATGATCATCGCGCTGTTGATCGCCCAGCCCACCAGCATGGCAATTATCGTATCCAGATATTCGTAGTTCAACTGCTTTTTCATGACGGCGTCATCTTCCAGATTCCACTGCCGACTCTGGATGATTTCCGAATGCAGGAACAGATTGTGCGGCATCACCACCGCGCCCAGCACGGCCATAATGATTGGAATGGAGCCGGGCGGCATCGCCGGCCAGACCCAACCGACCCCCGCATCCAACCAGGCGACATTCATTCTCGGCAGGCTCAACTCGAAGAGAAATGACAGACCGATGAGGCCGACAAAGCCGATGATGATCCGTTCCAGTTTGCGATATGAATTGCTGAAGAGCATCCAAACAACAAACGCGAGCGATAAGACGACGCCGATCCGCAGCGGGATGCCGAACAACATCTGCAGGCCGATGGCGGCGCCGAGCAGCTCGGCCAGCGCGGTTGATACAGCGGCCAGCACCGCGCTGCCGATCACCGGCTTGCCGAACCAGGCGGGCAAGTGCCTGGCGGCGGCTTCCGAGAGGCATAATCCGCTGGCAATGCCCAGATGGGCGACATTGTGCTGCAGGATGATGAGCATGAGGGTGGACAGCGTCACCATCCACAGCAATACATAGCCATATTCCGACCCCGCCGCCACATTGGAGGCCCAATTGCCGGGATCGATGAAACCCACGGTGACCAGGAAGCCCGGTCCGATATATTTCAGAATCTCCAGCGCCTGTGATGGCGGGCGGAGATGTTGCCACTTTTTCATTCGTTTCAGCACCAGCATCTGTATCGCTCGCTTACCAATTCTTCCCTGACTGTGTTTATTCATTACCTATCGGCTTCGTGTATTGAAGAGTATCGCATACATTAATGGAGTTGGCGCTGATTCCTTGTCGATGGAAGGACCAAAAGAAGAAAAGAAAGCAGGGTAGGGAACGACCGGCTTCCGTGGAGCAGGGGCAGTCCATAAGGTTAGGCTTCCGAGCGTTACAGGCGAAGACGGACGCTGGTTCTATGACATCGAGACTGCCCCAAGTTTGCTTATATCAATGTTCCTTTGGTGCTCGGCACGTCGGTTTCGCGCGGGTCGAGGCTGACGGCTTCGCGCAGGGCGCGGGCGCACGCCTTGAACGCCGCTTCGATGATATGATGGGTATTTGCGCCGCTGAACTGGCGCAGGTGCAGGGTCAGGCCGCCGTTGACCGCCAGCGCGCGGAAGAAATCCTCCGCCAACTCGCTATCCCAGGTGCCGACCTTGGGCCGCGGCAGCGTGATATCCCAGACGAAGAAGGGGCGGCCGCTGCAGTCCACCACCGCCAGCACCAGCGCCTCATCCATCGGCAGCAGGATATCACCATAACGCCGGATGCCGCGCTTGTCGCCCAGCGCCTGCTTCAGCGCCTGGCCCAGCACAATGCCGATGTCCTCCGTCAGGTGGTGATCGTCTACCTGCACGTCGCCAGTGGCGCGCAACGACAGGTCGCAGCCGCCGTGCCGCGCGAACAGCGCCAGCATGTGGTCGAGAAAGCCGATGCCGGAGTCAACGTCCGCCGTCCCGACGCCGTCAAGGTTCAGCGCCAGGGTAATCCGCGTCTCGGCGGTATTCCGTTCGATTGTTGCGCTTCGCATAGTAGTAGCCTCTACGGCTAGTTTACCGGAATGGCGATAAAGCGGCAACAGTGGCGAGTGGCGAGTGGCGGGCTTGCCTGAACAGGCAAGCTCGCCACTCGCCACCTCGGTTGGTTTGGTGATATCCCACCGATTCTGGGAATAACAAACTCAAGCATCAACATCCGGCGGGAGGCCGGAATCGTCCCGCGGGCGCTTTCGCTTGACAGATGCGGGTCCGGCAATCACACTAGAAGCACTTTCCCGCCATCCAGGCAAGGGAGGCGATGCGGGCTGTCGATGGCGTATATACACACCAGGCGAGTCGAATTATGGCTGCGGGCGGCGGATATTCTGCTGGCGCTCGGTTGGTGCGTCGCCTCCGTCTATTTCCCCGAGAATTTCCAAACCACGCTGGGGTGGGCGATGTCGGCGGCGTGGTTTGCCGGCGTGGTAACGGTAGGGGGACAGAATGCGGCGTACCTGCACCCGCGCTACCGCATCTTCTACTCGATGGCGCTCTCGCTGGGCTTTTCCGCGCTGATCGGCCTGTTGTGGATGGGCGGCGGACACGATTGGTACATGATGGGCGGCATGCATACACTGGCGGCGCTGGGGATGGGCGGCCTGCTGGCGCGCTTCCTGATCGCAAGCATCATGCAACCTCCCGCCATCCAGCTCGTGCCGTGCCGGCTGCCGGCGGAATTCACGCCGTTACTGGAAGAGATTGCCGGCCACCCGCACATTTATGTCGAGCCGGCGCTGGCGAATCCAGCCGATCCGCTGCCCGAGCGGCGGGCGGGTTATCCCATCTTCCAGGCGGTGACGGATCTTCGCCTGCATGAGTCGGATTACGCGGCGCTGCTGCCGCTCTACCAGCGCGTGGAGATCATCGACATCTGCGAATTATACGAGAATCTATTCAGTAAGGCGGCGATCGTCGAGGTGGGTGGCGAGTGGATGCTGCCGCGCTCGCTGCGCGTGCCGTCGCCCATTCGTGAGGTAGTGGCGCGAACCTTCGACACGCTGTTCGTGCTGCTCACCGCGCCGCTCACCGGGTTGCTGGTGGGCCTGGGGGCGCTGGCCGTCCGGCTTTCTTCGCGTGGGCCGGTGCTCTTCACGCAGGAACGCCAGGGACGGTACGGCAAGCCGTTTCGTCTGCTCAAGCTGCGCACCATGCGTGCGGATGCTGAAGCCGACGGCAAGCAATGGTCTGCGGCAGGCGATCCGCGGGTGACGCCGGTGGGCCGGTTGCTGCGCGCGACGGGGATCGACGAGCTGCCGCAGCTCTGGAATATCCTTCGCAGCGAAATGCGGCTGGTTGGCCCTCGCCCGGAGACGCCGGAAATTGCCGCGGCGCTGGCGAAGATGATACCGTTTTACAACGCGCGTCTGCTGGCGCCGCCCGGGCTCGCCGGCTGGGCGCAGCTCCACCAGGGCGGCGACGCCACCGAGGAAGACGTATTCAACAAGATTCGTTATGACCTTTATTACCTGAAGCACGGCACGCCGCTGATGGACTTGCGCATCCTACTCGGCACCCTGCAGATGCTGTTGCACCTAGCCAAGCCGGGACCGAAATCACGTCCCTCGAAAGCGCCAGTAAGATAGGAGGAGTGTGGCGAGTGACGAGTGGCGAGTGGCTAGTGTTCCGTTGATATGGAAGCCTTACGGTTATCAAATAAACCTTTCGAGGTAATGGACACTCGCCACTCGCCACTCGTCATTCGCCACTCACACACATGCCCATTCACATCGCACACGTCGTGGAAGCTGCCGCCGGCGGGGTGGCCAGGCACCTGATTGACTTGGTGTCCGGATTGGACTCCACGGAATTCCGTTGCTCGCTTTACCTTTCGTTCGGGCGTCCCGATAGCTGGCGGGGGCCGTTGCGGGTGCTGGGCGAGGCTGGGCACAAGTTGCGCGAAATTTCCATGGCGCGCGTGCCGGACCCACGCGTGGTGAAGGCGCTGGCCGAATGGGCGCGGCGCGACCGGATCGACATCCTTCACCTGCACAGCGCCAAAGCGGGATACCTGGGCCGGCTGGCGGCGCAGTCAGCCGGCATCCCCGCGGTTTACACGCCGCACGCCTTTCCCTTCCAGCGCACCACCGATCCGCTGCGCCCGTTGTATCGTCTCATAGAGCGGCGGCTGGCGGCGCGGACGGCAAAGATCATCTGTGTCTCTCCCGGTGAGCGAGAGGAAGCCATGCTGGCCGGATTGCCGGAGGACAAGCTGGCCGTTATCCCCAACGGCATCGATCCGGCGCGGTGGACGCCGGCATTGCCGAAAGAGCGCGCAGCAGCGCGGCGGGCGCTGGGCATCAATGACGAGGAGGTAGTCATCGGCGCAATGGCGCGGCTGGCGCCGCAAAAGGGCATCGATCTGCTAGTGCAGGCCGCCGAGGACGTGCTGCCGGACTTCCCGCAGGCGCGCTTCCTCATCTGGGGCGACGGGCCGCAACGCGAATCGTTAATTGCGCTGGCACGGCGCCTGCGCTTGCCCCGCGTGCAATTCGTAGGCGAAACACGCGAACCGGCCCGCGCTTATGCCGCCATGGACGTATTCTGCAATCCCTCCCGCTGGGAAGGCTGCCCCTATTCCGTGCTGGAGGCGATGGCCCGCGGTCTGCCGGTGGTCGCCTCCGACATTGCCGGCCATGCTCACCTGATTGCCGACGGCGAATCCGGCGTCCTCTGCGAATCCGATCTTCCCGGCCCCCTCGCCGGCGCGCTCCGCATCGTCCTCGCCGATGAAGACGTGCGCGCCGCCTTCGGCGTCGCCGCCCGCGCGCAGGTTGAGCAATACACCATCCAGCGGATGGTGGAAGGCACGGCGGCGGTGTATTGTGAGGTGATGTAGAACGCCATGCCTTAGCGGACTTCCGGGCTCGAACCGCGAGACAATCACCGCAGATCACCGCAGATCACCGGTTTTTTAAGTTATTTCTACCTGAACATCACCAATTCTATTGCACGAAATATGTTTGTGAAAGTGGTGTTTTAACTGTTTGCATCATTGCGAGCAGGATGGGTATAATCCGCACCATTCGCCTGGCCTGCGACCACGGCATTTTTGCCTATGATGCCCGTTATATTGCCCTCGCCGAGCGTCTGGGGGTGCCTCTGCTCACCGCCGATGGCCGGCTGGCCAATCTGCTGGCAAATACCGCGCATCATGTCGTCACGTTGGCGTCGCTCATTCCACCTCCTCCGGGAGTCAACGTGAACTAAGATGGTACAGACTGACCAGGTGCCAACAGACCCCTACGCTATAGCGCAGCAGATCGTCGAATAGAGCATCGGGAACGGCGTGGAAGGAGGCGGGCGTTTCCAGCGTCAGGGCGCCCGCGTATACCGCCGCGCGCAATCCCGCCATCACTTCATCCCACCGCGCATTCGTGTCCTGGAGGGTGAAAGGTAGCACGTGCAGGTCGCGCTGGCCGTCGGTTTCGTGCAGGTGCAGCACCTTCAGGCGGCTGCCCAGCATGGCCAGGCTGGCGCGCTGATCGAGGCCGGTAATCTGCGCATGGCCGGTGTCCCAGCAAGCGCCTGCCAGCCGATGATCCAGAGCATCGATCATCTCGCGCAGTTCTCCGGCGTTCGAGCCGGGAGTGCGCGCGAGATCGGGGTGTTCCGCGCGCTTGCCGGTGATATTTTCGATGGCGATGCCGACGCCGTATTCCTCGCAGGCGGGCAACAACGAACGGAAATAATCGACGTTCACCTCGATCAACCGGCGCCGCTGCTCGTTGTCATCCGGCGGGATGAGCAAGGTGTTCGGGTGCATTACCATCCACGGCACGCCCAGCCGGCCGCAGGCGCGCAGGGCGGGAAGGCACATATCACGCTGAAGGCGGGAATCGTCGGTTTCTTCGAAGATATTGAAGACCGGGCCGTGCCCCTGCACCCAGGTCAGTCCGGCGTCCGCCGCCGCCTTCGCCAGCGCGTCCAGCCACGGGTCGACCTCCGCTGGGTCGTGCCAGTTCAGGCGGGGAATCAGGTCCCAGAAATTGAAGTCCACGCCGGTATACCCCGCCGCCGCCATGCGGGGAAGCAGGTCGAGTTCCGGGAAGCGGTTGAGGCAGATGTTCATTGAGTTGGCGATAAGCATACCGTATCCAGTCTCTCGAGCGCGGGGAAGAATCAATGGGAGGTATGGGAGTAATGGGAGTTATAGTGCTGATCGACTTTTACATCACTTCCATAATTCACATTATACCCATAACTCCCTACTAAAAGCGGTTGCCTGCGCTACGGCGCCCCGCCCAGTTTCACCGCCCGCTCGAAGGCTTCGATCTCTTCCACGCCGTCGAGGACGCCGATTTCGAGTTTATAGGCGCGGGTCTCGCCGGGCTGGAGGATGGGAAGGGTGCCCTGGGCGCGTTCGGCAGCGCGGCCAGCGACGTAGGCATTGGCGGGTTCCAGGCCGAGGACGTAGCTGCCGTAGCCCATCATTTTCCACTGGATGAAGCGCGGGAGAGTCTTCTTGTGATAGCGCAGGAAGACGCCCAAGCCGCCGTCCAACTCCGGGTTGACCAGCGCCACGCGGGTGTCGCCGTCGTTGTCGGTGGCCATTTCGTGGTAGAAGACCTGCTCAGCGTATCCCGGGGTGGGCGGCTGGAACTCGGCATTCTGCGCCAGGCCTTTGGCCGCTTCCGCGTCGCGCGGCTTGATCTCCAGGGTATTGCTGATCAGCTTCGACGCCGGACTCAGCAGCGGGAAGCCCAGGTTGAAGTGATAGAGCATCATGTGCGGGGTGGGCTGGCCGCCCAGGTTCTCCACGGTATCCTCGATGTGGATGCTGTTGCCGCCCAGCTTCGCGGAGACGTGGCGCGTGAGGCGCAGCGGGTTGCCGAAGATCACACCCTCGGTGAGCGTACCTTGAATGTGCATCCATAACTCGTCGCCGTCCCACTCGCTCCAGTGGCCCAGCTCTTCCGCGGGAAGCGCGCCGACGCGGCCATGCAGGCCAAGCTCCTCGCCTTCGTCCACGCACGGCGCGCCCATGTAGGCCAGCCCGCAGGTAGCGAGCAGCCCGCCCGGGAAGGTGCGCAGCCAGCCCAATCCCCGCGGTTCGAAATAAGCGGGGTGCGCCTGCCCGGCGGGACTCAGGTAGGAAAGCGAGCGACCGCGAAACGACGCGCGGGTGACGTCCAGCGCGCGGTCGGCCAGCACGGTGAACTCGAAGCCGGAGCCGGTGGCCACTTCGAACCCCCGCACCCCACGCTCGCGCCCGGCGGAAAGCTCCACGGGGCGGATGCCGCCGAGCTGCGCGGTGCTGCCGGCGAGCGATTGCAATTCTTTCCGCGTGTAATCGCGATTGAATAGACGGACCATGCGAACCTCCTTGAGAAGGTTTGAGTTGTAAGTTGTCTTGGCTTGTGAATCAGACGATAGTATAACTCAGTCCTTGCAGGTAGGGAACGCCCTCCATGGCGTTCTTGGTTGGTGATCGATTGTCACACGGGTAGGGAACGCCCTCCGTGGCGTTCCTGGTTGGTGATCGATTGCCACACGGGTAGGGAACGCCCTCCGTGGCGGCGAGGAGGTGAGCGACGGTTAATTCGGCGGCTTATCGCCGTGAAAGAGGAGCCTGGTATCAACCTTGGCCAGTTCCACCCGGCAATCGGTCGATGCGCGTGACAGCACATCCCCTGTCCACAGATCGACTACGTCACGCGGGGTGGGGAAGCGGAGGGTACGCGGGCCGGCGCCGATACCGTGGAGCAGCAGCAATTTCGGCGTGACGATCAGCATGTCTTCCGTATCCAGGTAGTTGTGCAGGCCGGCGAAGCGCGCCAGGTTGCGGAGCAGTGGGCGGGAGAGGCGCGGAGCGGTGGAGTAGACGGAGGTCCAGCCGTCCATCTTCTTCACCGCCAGGCCGGGTTTGTAGAGAGCATCCGACATGCCCAGCACCTCGGCATCCGCATCGTCGATATAGAACAGCGGGCCATAAATGCTTTCTCGCTCGTCTGTGCCGAGGAAGCCGGCGCCGAAGGAGTGCGGGGCCTGCAGCGAGCCTAGCCCCTTCGTGATGGGATGCTCGTAATTCGTTAGCGAGACGCGTGGATTTGCCTCCACCTCGACGGCGCGCGCATGGAAGCCGGTAAGCTCCCGCACGGCGTCCAGGTCGAACCCACGCGGGCTTTGAATGCCCGGCGCAACGAACCAGACCACGGTCCGTCCGCTGCCGGCGAGTTTGGCCCTGATGGCGGCGATCTCCTTCCGCGAGAGCAAGAAGGGATTGAGCATGAGCAGCAGCCGGGAGTCGGGGAAGTCAGGCTCGAGGAAATCGCCCTGCTCGAAGATTTCCCAGGAGATGCCCGCGTGGCAGAAGGTTTCGACACGTTGGGCATACAGCAGCGGGTAGAGCAGGCGGTTGGCGCACTGCTGGTGGAAGACCGCGCGCTCGTCGGCCAGCACCGCCATGTCGGGAATAAGGCCGCGCTCGAGATGTATGGCGACGCGGGCGATATCGGTCAGGCGTGAGACGATCCGCTCGATCGCCGGATCGTCGTAATTCCCCTTGGGCAGATCGTGCCACCAGAGGGCGGAGCCGGAGAGAATCGCTCGCCCGGCGTCGCGCTTCAGCACCGCTTCCGACTCCGCCAGCGTCGCCGGCACGCCGAGGAAGCTGAACACCTCGTTCCCGGCCACCGTGCTGCCCAGCGAGGCGCAGGTTCGCGTGTCCTGATCCTGCAGGCGGAGCTTGCCGTGCAGCCGCAGGGAGCCACCGGGAATCATCGGGCTGGGGCTGCCCCCCGGCTTGCGCCCGATGTAGGATAGCGGGCCGGCGAAGCAATCGATGGCGCCCGCGCGGACGACCCGGCGCAGGGAGTTGACCACGGTTTGATGGTAGAAAAAGGCATGGAAGCCGTTGTCCAAGAAGCCGCCGCAGTGGCTGCTGACAATCACCTCGTTGTCCGTCGCGCGCTTGATGGCCGTGCCGAAGGCGATGATGCACTCGGCGATGGCGTCGGCATATGCTTCGTAATAGTCTGCTACCTTGCGCTTGCGAGTATCGCGGAAGGTGAACCAGTCCGTTTGCAGTCGCTCCTCGCGCCCCGGCACGGCGGCGGTGTCGAAGTCGGCCCGCGGGTCACTCCATGCATACCGCAGTGCATCACGGTCGTCGTGGTAACGCCTCCGCAGCCAGCGGCGGAAATGATCGTGCATAGCGGAACTCAAGTCCTCCAGGAACCAGCGTCCGGCCATATCCGGCGCACCCCAGGGATTCCACTCGCCGCAGGAGCCGGAGCCGAAGTTCTGCAGGATCACCCGCCCGTCATACGTCTCGTGCACCAGCCGGGCGAATTTCTCATAATATGCCTTGAATAGATTTCGCCAGTTCGCCGATGCAAAAGACGGGAAGCGGTGCTCGACCAGGCCCGCCGCTTCCACCTCCGGCTCGAATCCCTGCAGCTCCTCCGGGTGCGCCGCCGCCCACTCCGCCGGCGCCCACGGGAAGGTATACAGCGCCAGCAGGGCATCAGGCTCCTTCTCCAGCACCCAGTCGATGCGCTCGCGCAATTGCGGCGAGATGCCGCCGTCGTCGTTCATCACCGGCGGCTGGTGCACCAAGTACATGCCGGGAAAGGCTGAGGTGAGGAACGGGCGTCCCTCGTGCATGATCATCAGCGAATGCACCGGCGTGTCGTTGACAAAGATGGTCGGTACGCCGCCATATGGACGAAGGTCGGCATGGTATTTCACGGATTGGCTCCTATCGATATGACTATAGCAGGCGGCAGCGAAGATAAGCAAATCGCAGGAACGCTGCCGGGAACAAATTACACTGCCCGGCAGTCTAATCAATCAGTCAATTCCTGATTGGAATTCACAATGAAACAACGCATGAAAAATCGATATCAGCCAGGCATCGTTCTCATTCTGCTGCTCCTCACCAGTCTCGGGTACTGGTGCCGAGTTGTGCAGGCGAATGATCTTGTACCACCGCTATTATTAAAAGCATTGACGCGATATACCGCGGGTGAGATAGTGACCTGCGCCTCACCGCTAGGATACCTTCGACTGACAAGGGATAACGCTGATACCGGCTCGTTTGCCGTAACCCAATTTACCTGGGACGGCACGGAGCGCTTCCGGATCACTATAACCCCGGACTCGGAAGCGAAAGCATGGTCAGGTGGGTATTATCTGTCCCAATCACCAGACGGTCATTATATCGCAACCATCGAGCAGCAGACGGTTCGAATCTGGAATGATGGCCTGTTCTCTGGGTCTACAGCATTACCGGAAAATCTCGGTTGGGCCGTCGGAGCTCGCATCTATGGAGCATACCAGGTATGTGATAACGGTCAGGTATATGTCTGGAGTTACGATCCGGCGGTATTCGATACACGGAAAGTGGCCTTGAATCTCTTCGTGGTTGATAGCACCGGCTTAATTGCCCAAGGTTCACACGCATCATCCATCCCACTACCGAACGGAAGTGGTTTCGGCGCCACCCTCTCTCCAGATGGCGCCGTGCTGGTATATGGCATCACAACGTCTGAGGCACGTACTATCGAATATGTCACCCTGGAGATCATCGTCGACTCCATCATCTTCACACCACACTTCACGACCAGTAACACGGTACTGGACCGTTTCGTCGGCGATCATCGTCTTCTTATGGAAAGTGGTGCGCTTTACGACGCAACCGGCGAAGTGAAAAAGCCTGATGGGTGGTGGTGGAAGCCGGACAATTCTGGAAGATATCGCAGCACGCCGTATGTGCTTCAGCAGAAAGAGCACCATTATCGCGTATTGAACATCGCAACACAGCAATCCTGGACGATTGAAAGCCCATCAGGCACCGGAATTGGTAATGTATCTCCCGACGGTCGATACCTGGTTCTTATTGAGCAAAACCTTAAGGAAAAGCAGAACGAGCGGCTGGCGTTGTATCAACAGGATGGTCGGCTGGTGGCCACCTGTGCCATTCCAAAGCATCCTGTCAGCGGGTCTGAGCCGATTCTGGGTCCTCCGCACTTCGGCATTGCCGGTGTCGCGCTTTCCCCGAATGGCCACATGCTGATCATGCCGGAATATACGCAGGGCAACTGGGAATATGTCCTGTATCAATGGTAGCTTAGAAAAGCT